>Ga0308157_10000166_pt1 | contig 273967 bp, 243 predicted proteins | sample PhyBR1_FD_201035 | JGI IMG/M metagenome (GOLD analysis project Ga0308157, IMG submission 201035) | Phyllosphere microbial communities from UC Gill Tract Community Farm, Albany, California, United States - DLSLB.R1 | ecosystem: Host-associated > Plants > Phyllosphere > Unclassified | place... | reverse complement strand
ACCCCGGTAGTAGGTAAGCCAATTAATAAAATAGCCCATGTAAGACTTTTAAGTTTCATTTTTAATCCTTTTACTTCTTATTCATTCACACAAATCAATGTGCTTTAAATGCGTAAATTTCGCATTTGTTGGGCGAACAATAGCATAATGAAATTGAGGAATGGAAGAGGTTGAGATTTAAATATTAATAATTTAATGATTAATTTGATGAAAAATTATAAAAATAATAAATAAAAACATATTGTTAAATATAATAAAAAATTATTTTTTTTGAAAAAAAGAAAAAATTAAGTAAAAAATCTTGTGGGGCTAAATGCAGGTAGTGATCTAAAGGGATGCACTGATTTTAATTTAATGTCACATTTAATGGATTTAAAAGCTTATTTTTTTAAAAAGGAAGAAACGATTGAATGTAGGTAGAGGAGCATGTAAATTAATGCAAAAATTTCACTTTGAGGTGCTAGGGAAATATTGGAAATATGAGCAATCTGCCCACCAACAATGCAGAATTCAATTTACAACAAGTCTTGTTGTTAATGAATGATTTAACCGAATGGCTCATCCGCTCAGGAGTGGGTTATATGGAATTCTCTGCTGCCCTAAAACCATTATTTTACCAACAAGCAATTAAAGAACTGGAACGCTTAGATCAAAAAACGACAGTATCAGCTATTAGTTTATTAGCAGGTTTACATCGTAAGGATGTCAGTGCTTTTAAAGAAATTTCTTCTGCAGGAAAGCCTTTAATTGAAGCAAGTATAGCAGAACCTATGAGTGTTCCAGCTCGAGTCATTGGCTTATGGATTGCCGAAGATTATCCGCAGCGTTTACCTTTTAGTAATCCTGAACATACCAGTTTTGAGCTCTTGGTAAAAAGAATTTCATCTGAGAGACATCCGCGATCCGTACTCAATGAATTAATTCGTTTAGGAATCGTTGATGAGTACTCAGGAGAGGTTGAGTTAAAAAAAGGAAGCTTTATTCCAGATCATCTGCATCAAGAATCTCGTAAATTGCTCAGTCAAAATTTACAAAGTCATCTTCAAGCTGGTCTACATAATTTATTTCAAACCGATCAAATTACACACTTGGAAGAAGCAATTCGGGCAGATGAATTAACGCCAGAATCAGTACAAATCCTAACGAAATATGCTATTGAATTATGGGAAGAATATTCAAAACAGATGATGGAATACGCGCTAAAACGCTGTGTTTTGGATGAGAATAAAGCACAAGCCAAACATACATTTTGTTTAGGAATATATCAAAATGACACATAAAAATGGATTCTTATTTTATCTTACTTGTCTAATCTTGCTTCCTGGATGTGGTGAAGATTTAATCACTGGTGGTGTAACTAAAGGAGGAACCGGTAATGGTGGAAATGATGGTAGACCTACAATAGTTGTAGAAGGAGAACCTGTAACGGATACTTATAATATTTGGCTTTCTAAACCGGCAAGTGATTATTGCCATGGAGTAAAGAGAACTTTAAGTTTCATAGATCCATTAAGTTCTGAGCTTATTCAAGAAAATAAAACAATATTAATGAAACGTGAAGATAACATACAGTATCCAATTATTTTACAAGTTAATTGGGAAAATACATCAGGTCAAACCAAGACTATTTTTAGATCACCATGTGTAGATTTAGTCTTCTTTGATGAGTTAAAACAAGATTCATTTAAGATACAAGATCGTTGTGATGTTGAAGCTATAACTTTAAATAAAAATGATATTTTCGTATCCAAAGAATATAAGTTTGATGCCTTATATACGGGCAATAAAATGCTTACGCATAGTAATGAAATTCAGTTTTTTCCCGTACAAAATTATGAGGTGGATTGTAATTCTTTAAGTATTGAATACAGTGTTCAAAATCAATAAATTGAGCTGGTGCAGATCTGATATATTTCAATTAATTCTATTTCGGATTTGCGAAAGTTCTTTTCTATTCATCTATTTGAATATTCTAAAGGGTGAAGCAGAGTTTTGAGAGTAATTGAGACATATTAGATTATTGCTAGTATGTATCAAAAAGGTAGTTCTTATAGCTTACGAAAAACTTACAGCAGAAATTACTTTAAGAAATTTCTTTTCCAAAGATAGATCTTTATTCTTTTTGCCATTTAGGACTTTTTCTTATACCTTATGTATTTATTTTACAATAAGATTTACCTGAAAGATGATTTCTAAGCTTATTTAATATAATGGTTATTATATGGAATTAAGAAAATTAATTTGTGAAGTCGAGTTTTAAAAATGAAACAATACATAATGAATCAGAAAATTACTTATAAATACTGGTAGAAAATTAAAATTTATTCTTAACTGTTTTTGGTTAAATTGAAAAAAATGAGAAGGATCTTATGAAAAAATTCCTACCAATTTTAGCTTTAGCATGCAGTAGTTCTGCCTTTGCAGTATGTGATACTGGCATGAGTCAAAATGAGCTTAATATTTGTTCGGCGAATGAATATAAGAAAGAGGACCAGAAACTCAATAAAGTATATAACGCCTATATTTCGAAATTGGATAAAAACAGGAAATATAAGGTAAAAGCTATACAACTAAATTGGATTAAATATAAGGATAGCGATTGTAAATACCAAGCTTCAGCATACCAAGGTGGCTCTATGCAGTCATTTGTGCTCAACAGCTGCTTGACCAAAAAAACAAAGTTACGTACTCAAGAGTTACAGGCCTATTTAGAGGAAACAAACCGCTAACACGACTTATAAAAAACCATGCTGAGCATGGTTTTTTATAATGTATTTTCTTTTTTTGATATTATTAATTAATAACTTATCTATTTCTTAAATTATGATGAAATTGATAGAACTGTTTTTAAGTTTTTGACTTCTTCCGTAGGGCTAGAACCAAATAAGCGCTTAAATTCACGACTAAATTGAGACGCGCTCTCATAGCCTACACGTCTTGCAGTATCGTCAATATTAGATTCATCTCTAATCATCATTAGCCGTGCTTTATGTAATCTGATCGCCTTAATGTATTGAATAGGTGAGGTCGATGTGACAGCTTTAAAGTGTACATGAAAAGAAGGAGTGCTTAGGTTTGCTTGCATAGCTAAATGATTCACATCAAGTTTTTTGTCATAATAAGCATGGATATGCTGTAAAGTTTTGGCTATTTTGCCGAAATTATTGTTTTGCAATAATGTCTCTTTAAGGCCATTACCTTGCTCACTGTTCAGAACTCTATAAAGGATTTCTCTATAGATAGAAGGTCCCAAAATTTTGGCTTCCATTGGAGAATGTAATACATCGATCAAACGAAATACTGCATTCTCGAAGTTCTCATCCATATAGCTTGCATATAGAGCTTTAGGTGCCGATATTGATGACAGATCCTCTTTTGACAAGCTCACTACAAGTTCAGCTAACACAGTAAGATCAATATGAAGCACTATACCTAGCATAGGACTATCTGAAGTAGCTTCAGTTTCAACCTCGAAAGGTAATGGAACAGATACTACTAAATAGTTATTCGCATCATATACGTATTGTTCATCATTATAAAAACCTCGTTTTCGTCCTTGTAAAACGATCACAATACTCGGTTCGTAGAGGGTTGGCATACGTGTCAAAGCACGGTCCGAGCGCATGAAAAGAACATTTTCAATTAATGATTGTGTATATCCTTCTGCAGGAGCTAACTCTTTTATTAATGATAAAACATGTTGTAAGCGGGGAACTTTAAATTGAGTACCCATGATGCAATTCTCTATTGAATTAAATAACATTTAAAAAATATTAAAAAATATTTGTACTGGCAACAAATTAAATACTTTTAGGCAAACATTGAATATGAATAGATCTTACGGCCCAGTTCTCTTAGAACTAAGATCTTTATTAAGGGGTAAAGATAGCTCCTATATTCATCTAAAGGAATTAAATTATGTCAGAAGTAACACGATCTAAAGTCATCCTCGTTACTGGAGCAAGTAGTGGTATTGGCGAATCTACAGTTAAAACTTTAGCTCGTCAGGGGCATACTTTACTAATAGGTGCTCGCCGAACTGATAAATTAAAAACATTGGCGGAAGAATTAAATTCTGGAGGTTTTAAGGTTAACTATCGCCTTTTAGATGTAACTCAAAAAGATAGCGTTCAACAGTTTGCTGATTTTGCAATAAAAGAATATGGTCGAATTGATGTAATAATCAATAATGCGGGCATTATGCCATTATCTCCTATGTCTTCCCTTAAAGTAAATGAGTGGGATGCTATGATTGATGTCAATATCCGTGGTGTATTACATGGAATCGCTGCTGTTCTTCCAGTGATGCAACAGCAAGGAAATGGGCAAATTATTAATTTATCCTCTATTGGGGGGCTTTATGTTGTCCCTACAGCTGCTGTGTATTGCGCAACTAAATATGCGGTGCGTGCTATTTCTGATGGTTTGCGTCAAGAACATACGGAGTTGCGAGTAACTTGTGTATATCCCGGAGTAGTTGAATCTGAGCTTGCTAATACGATTACTGATCCTACAGCGGCCAAAGCAATGGAAAGTTATCGTCAAATTGCACTTAAACCAGAAGCGATTGCCAATGCAATTGCACATGTAATTAATCAGCCTGATGATGTTGATACTAGTGAAATCGTAATCAGACCAACTGTATCATTATGATTTATATTATTTTTTAAATATGATGTCTAAAAGAAGGAAGCTATTTAGCTTCCTTCTTTATCTCATTCTATTTGTACGGTAGATAGAATCTCTTTCAACAGTGAATTCATCCGAGGTAAGTCAGCAATGATGTTCTCTACTAATATAATTGATCTTTCATAACCTTTATCCTCAATAGGAATAATTTGACAGTCCTTAATAAACCGTTTCATCCCGGCCCATTGAGGAACTAGGCTTACCCCCATTCTATTTGAAACCAATATTCCAATAGCTTCAAGGGCATCTAGATCACATAGTAATTTGGTTTTTAAAGCATGCTGATTTAACCACGCAGAAGCATACCTTCCTCCCCATGAATCCTTAGCATAACGAATATAAGGTTGGGTATTTAAAAGCTGAACAGGATCACTAATGTCATCTGAATGTGCTAGAACAATAAGAGATTCCTTTCTGATAGTTACAGCAGTTAAGCTACTAGGTAGCTCAAATGGCGGTGCAACCAGAATAGCAATATCGATTTTTCCCTCTTGTAACATCTGGAATAATTCTTTTGAAGTACCAGGAACAATAACTGGTTGGCACTTGGGTGCCGCCTGTGTAAGTTCCCGCAATACAGAAGGTAGTATACCTGTCAAAACAGTTGAAATAGCCCCTATACGAAATATTCCTCCTAATCCAGTTTCATCAGTAGATGTATGTAGTAATTCTACTTCTCTTACAATTTTACGGATTCGTGGTAATAACTTCATACAAGCCTGGGTCGGTTGTGCTGTATGACCCACACGTGATAATAAAGTAAGCCCTAGTTCTGCCTCTAATGATTGTATTCTTTGTCCAATAGCCGCAGCTGTCAAATTTTCAATTCGAGCAGCATCAGCAATAGATCCATTTTCTACAATGGCGATTAAACTTTTAAGATAACGTGCATTCAAAAGAAATACTTTAGGTATGTAAAAAATAATATGGTATTTCTTTTCATGGTTAATTGCTAATATAAAATTATAAATAACTAGATATTTTATTTATAAAGGAAATTTAGCAAATATGAGTAATTGTTTTCATCTTGCCTACAATGTTAGAGACTTAAATCTATCTCGGGATTTTTACACAAAGGTATTAGGGTGTATTGAGGGGCGTAGTACAGAAACTTGGATTGATTTAAATTTTTTTGGTCATCAACTTTCACTGCATTTGGGTGAACCTTTTAGTGTAAGTAACACTGGATTAGTTGATAAATATAAAGTGCCAATGCCGCACTTAGGTTTGATATTACCGATGACAGAATGGGAAAAGTTGGCCCAGAATCTAGTTGCTCATCACATTCAATTTATTATTCCTCCATCAATTCGCTTTAAAGGCAAACCAGGTGAGCAAGCTATTATGTTCTTTTCTGATCCCAGTGGTAATCCTATTGAAATTAAAGGATTTTCAAATATGACGAGTATATTTGCCAAATGAAAAAAGTATTACCTTTTATTTGTGCCAGTTCATGGCCATTAGCGGAGAAATGGAAACAGGCACTACAGGATATTATGCCTGAAGAGCAAATTTTTCTATTTGATGAACTAGACCCTAAGTATTATGACAATTGCGAAGTAGCAATTGTGGCAAATCCAGATCCCCAAGATTTAAAAAAATTGCCCAACCTTAAATGGGTACATAGTGTGTGGGCAGGAGTGGAAAGACTTATCGAGGATTCAAAAAAGTATAAAAGTTTACAAATTGTCAGGCTGGTTGATAGTCAATTATCAAAAACTATGTCAGAGGCAGTTCTTGCGTGGACCTTATATTTACATCGTGATATGCCAAAATATGCTAAACAACAAACACAAGAAATATGGTTACCGCATGAATACACACCACCTGAAGAAAAAACAGTTTCACTATTAGGTTTGGGGGAATTAGGAACTGCTGCTGCTATTAAGCTGGTTGATAATGGTTTTAATGTATGTGGTTGGAGTCGAACATCTAAAAAAATTCCCCGTTTAGAATGTTATACAGGTGAAGATGGATTAAAAGAGATGCTTACCAGAACAGATATAGCTATTTCTATGTTGCCGCTAACTCATGAAACTAAAGGTTTTATTGATAAGAATTTCTTTTTTACTCTTAAAAAAAATGCTTCCTTTATTAATTTTAGTCGGGGAGCGATAGTAGATGATTCAGCACTTCGAGAGGCACTAGATAATGATTATTTAAATCACGCAATATTAGACGTTTTCCATGAGGAACCTTTATCTGCTAGCTCATGGCATTGGCACCATGAAAAAGTAACGGTTCTTCCACATATTTCTGCACCAACCAATAGGAAAACGGCATCGGCTATAGTTGCTGAAAATATTGAAAAATATCGTAAAAATGGAACAATACCGGAATCCGTAGACTTGATAAAGGGTTATTAAATTATCCTAAATATTAATAGTTCTATTTTTGAATATTTATTTACTTATATCAAAATTCAATGAAAGCTCAATAACTACTTATCTACCTTTTCTTCAGACATAGTCTCTTGATCTAATTAAAAGTAAAAAGCTTACTCTTAAATTAATGTATTAAGGGAGAAGTTTACCTGCGCTTTAAGATAATAATAAGAAATCTTTTGAATCGCGTATTAAAAAACCCACACAAGATATGCTTTTTGAGAGCCTATCAAATGTGGGTTTTTTTTGAGCATAAAAGTATGAAACTTTATTACTCAGTATGATGTTTTATTACTTAGTATGAAACTTTATTATTCTCATACACTCTTTTTTATTATCAGATATTAAATTATTCAACAGTAACGGACTTGGCTAAATTACGTGGCTGGTCCACATCAGTACCACGTAGCACTGCAACATGGTAAGACAATAGCTGCACTGGAACACTATATACAATAGGCGCCAAGCAGGCAGTTACAGTGGGAATGCTGACCACATGCTGACGCTCTTTTTCCTGTATACCGCTGTTCTCATCTGCAAAAACAAATAATTCTCCACCACGCGCCTGTACCTCTTCCATATTCGATTTTAATTTATCGAGCATGTCATCTTGTGGCGCGAGAATAACTACTGGCATATCGTTATCTACCAATGCCAGTGGGCCGTGTTTTAATTCTCCTGCTGCGTAGCCTTCAGCATGGATATAGGAAATTTCTTTCAATTTAAGCGCGCCTTCTAGCGCGATTGGATAATGAATTCCCCGGCCTAAAAACAGACAATGCTGTTTTTCTACAAACAGCTCAGAGAGACGTAAAATCTCACTGTCATGTTGCAAGGTATCCAGTATTACTTTTGGACAGTGCCATAACTCTGCCGTAATCTCAGCAATCTGCTGAGCACTAATACTTTGCTTGACCTGACCGACTTTTAATATTAACAGCATTAATGCCGCCAGCTGGGTAGTGAAGGCCTTGGTTGAGGCGACACCAATTTCTGGCCCTGCCAAAGTCAGCAGATAATGATCTGTTTCACGTACCATTGATGAAGTTGCAACATTACAAATCGTCATGGTGGTAATAGGGATATTTTTCTCGGCAGCCCGTTTTTTGGTATCACGCAGGGCAGCAAGTGTGTCGGCAGTTTCACCAGACTGAGAAATACAGATATATAGGGTATTTGCTATAATTACCGGCGAACGATAACGGAATTCGCTGGCGATTTCGACTTGGCAGGACAGCCCGATAATCTGTTCAAACCAGTATTTGGCAATCATACCGGCATGATAGCTGGTGCCACAGGCAATAATCTGTACCTGCTGGATATTCTTGAAATCATTTTCAGCACTTTCCAGAAAATCTTCACGCAGGTGGTCACTATTTAGAGCCTGAGATATTGTCTGCTGAATCGCTTCCGGCTGCTCATAAATTTCTTTGAGCATATAGTGCTTATATTCACCTTTAGATGCATTGCTTACTGTAGCGTCCAGCTCTTTTACCGGACGGTCAATATGCTGGCCATGAGCATAAACTTCAATACTGTTACGGGTGAGGCGTGCAATATCACCTTCTTCCAGATAGATAAAACGGTTGGTGATCGGAAGCAATGCCAGCTGGTCAGAGCTAATAAAGTTCTCGCCAATACCTACTCCAATCACAAGAGGTGAGCCTTCACGTACTGTAATTAACTCATCCGGATGATCAGTATGGATAATTCCCAGTGCATAGGCACCTTTTAACTGTGGAACCACCTGATTAACTGCTTCTAGCAGATTTGAGGTTGATTTAAGGGCATCATTAACCAGATGTGCCACTACTTCGGTATCGGTCTGTGAGGTGAAAACATAGCCGAGAGCTTCCAGATCATCTTTGAGTTCCTGGTAATTCTCAATAATACCGTTATGAACAACTGCAACATTACCAGAGATATGCGGGTGAGCATTATCTTCAGTCGGTTTACCATGAGTGGCCCAGCGCGTATGAGCAATACCGACCGAACCGCTAATCTGGCTGTCACGAACTGCTTCTTCCAGCATGGCTACTTTACCGACACGGCGTTCGCGTACAATCTGGCCATTATGCAGCAGGGCAACACCGGCTGAGTCATAACCCCGGTATTCAAGGCGTTTTAGGCCTTCAATTAAAATATTAATAATATTACGTTCAGCAACGCCACCAACAATACCGCACATAGTTTATTCCTCTATTTTTTAATTTTTTGTGGACGCTGATAGTTTTCTTTGGAGAGCTGTTTGGCACGTTCAAAAGCCAGAGAATAATCTTCAACATCACGGGTAATGACTGAGCCTGCACCAACTGTTGCGCCATTACCTATTCTGACCGGGGCAACCAGTGAGCTATTTGAACCGACAAAGGCCTCATTACCAATAATGGTCTTATGCTTGTTGGCACCATCATAATTACAGGTAATTGTGCCTGCACCAATATTGGAATTTTCGCCGACTTCAGCGTCCCCTAAATAAGTAAAATGATTGGCTTTCGAGCCTGTACCGATAGAGGTATTTTTCACTTCAACAAAATTACCAATATGTACATCATTGCCAAGTTTTGCGCCCGGACGAAGGCGGGAAAATGGCCCAATCTGGGTATTTTCACCCACTACCGCGTTTTCAAATACGCTATATGGCTGGACTTTAGTTCCAGCCGCAATTTTAGTATTTTTGAGGACACAGCCTGCGCCAATCTCGACAAAATCACCGAGTTCACAGTCGCCCTCAATAATGACATTAATATCAATTCGCACATCTTGGCCGGCTTTTAATGTTCCACGTAAATCAAAGCGTGAAGGATCAATCAAATGCACCCCTTGCTGCATAAGATCTTTCGCCTGCTGCTGTTGAAAGTCGCGTTCCAGTGCAGAAAGTTGCAGGCGGTCATTTACTCCTTCAACCTCAAATGCCAGTTCTGGTTGAATTGATGCAATCTCCAGACCGTCTGCTACGGCCATCGCTACAATGTCAGTCAGGTAATATTCACCCTGTACATTGTCATTGGAAAGCTGCGGCAGCCACTGATGCAGTTTAGCATTGCTGACACAATAAATACCGGTATTGATTTCATTAATCAGACGCTGCTCATCCGACGCATCTTTGTGCTCGACAATTGCCTGAATTTTGCCACTTTCACGTACAATCCGGCCATAACCTGCTGGATTTTCTACAGTTAAAGTAATCATGCCAATACCGGTTTCTCTGGATGCCTCCAGCAGCTGTTCTAATGTCTGCTGGCGCACTAACGGCACATCACCATATAGAATCAGGGAAATACCTTCTTTAGGTAATACGGGCAGCGTCATTTGAACCGCATGTCCGGTTCCGAGCTGTTCTGCCTGTTCTACCCATTGAATTTTTTCTTCAACAAATGCATCTTGAACCAGTTGGCCACCATGGCCATAAATCGTAATAATATTTTCAGCTTGTAGTTTTTTTGCGGTCTCAATCACATGACCAAGCAATGGACGCCCTGCCAGAGGTTGTAAGACTTTAGGTAAATGGGAACGCATTCGGGTTCCTTTACCTGCCGCAAGAATAATAACGCTTGTAGACATGAGTAATCCTAAAAAATAGGGTTAAATCTTGGAAAAATATAAATAAATTAATATACAGAGTGCAGCCCAGATACCCGCGATAATATCATCAAGCATAATACCAAAGCCACCATGTACCCGGCGGTCAACTACCCGGATTGGCCAAGGCTTCCAGACATCGAACAAACGGAACAGGGCAAAACCGACCAGAACCCACAGCCAATTCATCTGACCCAGATACACCAGTGGTAAAAATGAAATAGACTGTCCAGCAAATTCATCCCAGACAATGCGGCCATCGTCATGTACACCCATGAGTTCAGCAGTACGCCCGCACAGATAAATACCTAGCAGTGACATCAGTACAATGATCAAGACACTGTTAAAAAAACCTAGTGCCAGCCAAGCGGGTATAAACAGCAAGGCAAAAGCAGAACCAAACGTACCCGGTGCCTTAGGTGCTAGACCTGAACCGAAACCTACGCCACAAAATACAATACAGCGCTGTGTCCAGGTCATCTGTTTAAATTTGATGGAAGGTTTATGCAAAATGTTGATATCCGTGAAACTGAAACGGATGGTCTATGCCATCTTTTTCAAAAGTTAAGCCGAGCCGCTCAGTAATATGCCCGATTTTGCTAATTTTTACATGACTTTGTTGTTGTAAAAGTTTTTCATAAGCCGTCGGACTCAGCGTAAAGCAAAGCTCATAGTCATCACCACCAGCTAGGGCATACTGGAACTTTTCATTTAAAGAGAGCTGCTGTAGTACAGGATCAAGTGGCAGACACTCGAGTTCGATCCGTGCGCCTACATGCGATGCCTGTAAAATATGACCTAAATCCTGTGCCAGTCCGTCTGAAATATCGATCATGGCTGAGGCCATGCCTTTAAGCTGCTGGCCAAGTTCACAGCGTGGTGTTGGATAATCTAGCCGTTTTTGCAGAGGATGTCCGGGATGTTGCAGACCATAAGCCGCATCTCCAACCTGCCCACTTACACAGATATAATCACCTGCCTGGGCCCCGCTACGTGTAATGGCCTGTCCGGCTTCAACCCAGCCCAATGCAGTAATACTAATAGTCAGATGTGGACCCTGAGTGGTATCACCACCAATCAGGCTGACACCAAACTGCTGGCAGCAGTCAAATAGGCCTTGGCTAAAAGCCTGTAACCACTCGTGATCTACCTGTGGCAAAGTTAATGCCAGTAAAATACTGTGTGGTTTGGCACCCATGGCAGCAAGATCAGAAAGATTTACCGCGACACTTTTCCAGCCAATGGCATGGGCAGAGGTCAAGAGCGGGAAATGACGGCCGGCAACGAGGGTATCGGCACAAATGACCAGTTGTTGACCAGGAGGAGGGGAGACCAGAGCCGAGTCATCTCCAATACCTAAATCAACCTGACTATGATGATTACGGTTAAAGTAGGTCTGAATTAAGGAAAACTCGGCCATCGTCAACAGCTTTTATTCAGCTTGCTGTTTTTCTGCCGCACGCAGGCTTTGTGCCAGACGGTCAAGTACACCATTAATGTATTTATGACTATCTGCACCACCAAAATGCTTGGCTAGTTCGATCGCTTCATCCAGTACGACCCGGTAAGGAATTTCAAGATGATCCCGTAGCTCGTAAGCGCCCAGACGTAACGTAGCCAGTTCTACACCATCAAGTGCACCAAGCTCACGGTCAAGTACCGGAACTAATAAGGTATCAAGTGCTTCATGCTGGGCAACAACTTGCGTAAGCAGCTCATGATAATAGCCAAGGTCGACCTTATGCATGGCATTTTCAGCACGGGTACGAGCTTCAATTTCATGCACCGGATTATGGCTCATTTGCCATTCATATATACCTTGTACAGCAAAACGGCGTGCTTTGCGTTTTGCTGCATAAGTTGCTTGAAGAGTTTGCGACATCTTTTAGATTGCCTTTAACAAGTTAACCATTTCAATAGCAGTCAGGGCAGCTTCGCTACCTTTATTACCTGCTTTTGTACCAGAGCGTTCAATCGCCTGTTCAATACTGTCCGTAGTTAATACACCGTTGATCACTGGCAAGCCAGTATCTAGCCCAACTACGCCCAAGCCCTTGGCACATTCACCGGCTACAAAGTCAAAATGTGGTGTACTGCCGCGAATCACTGCGCCTAGCGCAATAATGGCATCAAATTTGTCTGTTGCAGCTAGTTTTTTTGCAACTACTGGCAGTTCCCAAGCACCCGGTGCGTGAACAACAGTAATATTCTCTTCAGATACACCATGACGTTTCAGTGTATCAATCGCACCTTCTAACAGATGTTCTACAACAAAGCTGTTAAAACGGCCGACCAGAATCGCGTAACGGCCTTCGCTCGCGAGATGTAATAAACCTTCAATACGGCGAATCGCCATAGCAACCTCGATTATTTAACTAAAGTTTGATCTGCGGTGATATATTCCACCACTTCCAGATTAAAGCCGGACAGGGCATTAAAGCGTAATGGCGAGCTAAGTAGCTGCATTTTCTCTACCCCCAGATCCCGTAAAATTTGTGCCCCTACCCCAATAGTCTGATACTGCTGCGATAACGCTGCGTTCGATTTGATCGGTTTAGGCTTGTTCAGGCTTTCAAGCGCAGGGCCCAAGTCCTGCAAGTGACGCTGTCCGATCCAGACCAGTACACCACGTTCGCTATCAGCAATGGTTTTTAAGGCACGGTCCAGATTCCAGGCTGGCTCGCCTTCCTGCTTGTTAAGTTTCAGCAGATCACGAGCTGGATTAAAACCATGCACACGAACCGTAGTGACCCCTTCTTTAGGCTCACCTTTTACTAGCGCCAGATGAATATCCGGGTTACCGATTTCACGATAACGATACAGGTCAAAAGTTCCATATTCAGTGTCGATACTTTGCTGGTCAATACGTTCGATAGTCTGTTCATTGGTCATGCGGTAATGAATCAGGTCTGCGATTGTACCGATTTTCAGCCCATGTTTTTCAGCAAAAATTTCCAGATCCGGACGGCGTGCCATTGTACCGTCTTCTTTAATAATTTCACAAATGACTGAAGCCGGTTCCAGTCCTGCCAGTCTTGACAGGTCACAGCCTGCTTCTGTGTGTCCGGCGCGGTGCAAAACACCTCCCGGTTGAGCCATTAATGGAAAAATATGCCCTGGCTGGACAATATCACTTGGTTTGGCATGGGCGGCTACGGCAGTACGAATCGTGTGAGCTCGTTCAGCTGCTGAAATACCGGTTGTGATACCTTCAGCCGCTTCAATAGACAGCGTAAAGTTAGTTCCGTGCTGGGCACCGTTAGAATCCACCATCAGTGGCAGATCCAACTGCTTGCAGCGTTCACGGCTTAAAGTCAGACAAACCAGACCACGCGCATGCGTAATCATAAAATTAATATCTTCAGGGCGTACGTGCGTGGCGGCCATCACTAAATCGCCTTCATTTTCACGATCTTCATCATCCATCAGGATGACCATTTTTCCTGCACGGATATCTGCAACGAGCTCTTCTACAGTATTGAGCGGCATCTATCTAGACCCTCTTTTTTTGTCTTGCTGACAATAAATTGCATTGATAAGCCATAGTCTAACGTGTTTTAACTATATTTGCCTATGCTTATAGTATGGATGTTCCGGTTCTCTGTTATACACACCCTAATAGCCCTTTGAAAAGAGTGAAGATTTTAAAACAGAGCTGAATATGCTTAATCTTTGCTCACCTGGAAGATTTTGGGCCAGTGTGCCAAGGGTTTTAGACTGAAATAAAAAAACCTGACCTATATACAGATCAGGTTTGTGTTTTCAGAGAAACTAGACTTGTTCTGAACGTACTTTTTTACCCATCAGGATTTCAGTACGGATTTGCTGTGCAAGTTCAGCAGACTCAGTATTTAAACCATTGAGCATAAATGCATTTCGGGTAAGGACATTACTCGGATTTGGCATTGGCATTAGCTGGTAATTCTGGCTGATGTCTTTAAGCTGTTCATTATTGAGATATAAAGCAGTTTCCTTGGCGTTGAGCTGCTGGGCCAGACGTTCAGCAGCTTGCTGGGCGTTGAGTTGCATTGCCTCAACCGCGGTTGCAACCGCACTCCGTGTTTGCAGGGCAAAACGTTTGTCTTCACGGTAACGTTTATACAGTACATCTGAAAGTAACTGGAATACCGTGCCTACCATAAGCAGGCACTCAACTGCCGGTTTGGAGTCAGCAGAGACAGAAACGACTGCACCATTCTGGTTAAATTCCTGTCGAATTTCCAGAGTGCTACCGCGTAGATGATAATGCTGTGCACACAGCTCAATACTTTTATTCAGAAAAATCTGACAAAGCTTAAAGTAAGGCACAGAAACGGACTGGTTTACGCTACTAAGCAACTGTTTCGGATCATAGAACTGAATGTTTAAAGCCACTCGCTGATCATTATCTGAGGTTGTTTCGGCAGTTCTGGCTTTAGGTAATGGCTGGGCTTTAGCCTGCTGCTGGACTTGGGCCACCATCAGGGCAGAATTATGTTTCTCTAGTTCAAGGGCTTGGGTCAACTGCTGAATTTCATGTTTCAGGCGTGACTCATTATTGATCCGTGCCAGATATTCGCTACGACTTGGACGCGCAACTGCCCGGTAAGCTAGCCATAACAGCACATGTATAAACAGTGATGCCAGAATTGCCAGCCACTGGGTCCGTAAAATTTCACCAATACTGGGTTTAATCAGACTGACCTCAATACTGCCTACTTTCTTTTCATTTTGCAGCGCATCACGCACAAATACTTCACCCTGACGGGTTTTAGCCATGCCACTTGATGCTAAAAGCTGGTTGTTGGCATCCAGAATGCGAATAGATGCCACACTCGGATTGGTCGCATAACGGTTGGCGACCAATGCCAGCGAAACCGGGTTGGGGGGATCCAGCTCTGCCAGAGAGTCACTGACCAGTTGACTGGTCATCAGCTGGCCTTGGCTGGCCCGATTCTCATTGAGTTGATGGGTTGTTGCAAGAACCAGTAAAAAGGTATGCAATGCAAAACTTATTATCAGCAGGCTAGCAAATAGCCCTTGTCTAGGCGCATTCAACGTAAACTTCCAAGGCAATTATATTTGATTTCGATTATGATTCTTACAATAGTTGTAGCTCAGACCCGAGTCAATTCATGCGAGAAATCATTCTTATATCATTTTTAGGACCTGATCAACCCAACCAGTTTACGCGATTAATGCAGGTATTGTCCGTACATTCCTTGCAAATTCTGGATGTAGGGCAGGCCGTTATTCACAATCAGCTCACCTTAGGCATTGTAGTCGCGTCAAACGACCAGACTGCAACAGCTCTGGCAATGAAAGAGATTTTGATTTTAGCACATGATATTGGTTTAACTGTGCGCTTTAAACCAATCTCAAGCACAGAATACGAACAATGGGTGAATGAAGGTGGCCGAACCCGTTATATTGTCACGGCTTTAGCACCTGAACTGTCAGCTTCGCATTTACAAGCTGTTACGAATATTGTCTCAGGGCAAGGCTTTAATATTGAAACAGTCACCCGTCTATCGGGACGGCCTCATCTGAATCATGAACAGGTAGAACCTAAGCGTAGTTGCATACAGTTTGGCTTGAGCGGACAAATGCTTGATGCCGCAGCTATGCGAGCTGCCTGTCTGAGGCTCTCCACTGAACTTAATGTTGATGTTGCTGTACAAGAAGATAATGCTTATCGGCGTAACCGACGCTTAGTCTGTTTTGATATGGATTCCACCCTGATTGAACAGGAAGTCATTGATGAATTGGCAATAGAAGCTGGTGTTGGTGCACAGGTGGCTGAAATTACCGAGCGTGCCATGCAGGGTGAACTCGATTTCCAGCAGAGTTTCCGTGCACGGGTTGCTCTGCTTAAAGGGTTAGATGCCGAAGTTCTACCAAAAATCGCCGAACGACTGACAGTGACAGAAGGTGCAGAGCGTCTGATTTCAACGTTAAAAGCTTTGGGTTATAAAACTGCTATTCTCTCGGGTGGTTTTCAGTATTTCGCAGAATATTTACAGGCCAAACTCGGGATTGACGAGGTACATGCCAATATACTTGATGTAGAAAATGGCCGTGTCACTGGTGAAGTGAAAGGACATATAGTCGACGGTGCCCGCAAAGCCTTCTTGCTGCGTGAACTGGCAGAGAAAATGGGTATTTCCCTGGAACAGGCAATTGCTGTTGGAGATGGTGCTAATGACTTGCCTATGCTTTCAATCGCGGGCTTAGGGGTGGCTTTTCGTGCCAAACCTCTAGTACGGCAAAATGCTAATCAGGCAATTTCGAGTGTAGGCCTAGATGGTGTTCTTTATTTACTGGGTGTACATGATAAGGACCTGAATCGTGCCTGATGCGTAAATATAGTTACAACTTGTGCGACTCAGGAGTCGCACAAGTTGTTGGTAAGCTTCTGATAAACAGATGGTTAATAAAAAAAATAATCTTGGTTTGTATATATGTAGATTAAACTAAAAAATTATCTTTTTGCTCAAAAAAGCAACATATTTTTTTGTAATGACGCGCCAAGATTGATACAGCTTGGGATAAGACATTTCTATATTTTTTTAAAATGTAATGACAAAATAATGTTGCGACAAGGTATGTCGTGTAATCGGAACTCAGGGCTTTTTTTCTATAGAAAACTCTTCATAATGCCAACAAGTACAAAACAGGCTAAGCAGAATAATCAATTTTGCAGGGCATTTGGGGAATAACATGATGGTCTAAGAAAGGGCCTAACGACATCATTAATGACGGAGATTGGTATGTGGACAGCGAATTATGCAACCATCATGGGATTTGGTTTAATTGTTGCTGCACTTGTTGCTGTTTTCTTTTCGCCTTACCGTCGTTGGCTGAGTTTTATGCTTGCCGGTATGGTGTTCTGGGGACTACTGGAAATGGTACGTTTTGGTATTCAATCAGTTTTTATTATTCCACTCACTTACAGTTATTTATGTGCACTCAGCCTGGCCATGCTGGCGATTACCATGCTCTTGCTGCGTGAAGACCACCGTGCACAAAAAGCCTTGGCTAAACGCCAGTACATTGAGCATACTCCAGTTTATGAAGACGACCAGCAACAGTGTTCAAGTCGCTAAAAATAAGCTGACTTAATAAAAAAGGTGTACCTGTCCGTACACCTTTTTTTACGTTTGATAATTTTTAATATACAAAGACTTTATTTAAAAATAAGCTTTTATGCTACGATCATAAGATTATTTTTTATAAGAATATAATAGGCGCGCATGTCATGAAACTCTCTTCAATTCCTGTTGTTCACTTGCCTCTGGTTGACCTGAGTACTGATCCTCTCGATTTACTCCTGATGGGATTAGCTCTACGTATGAAACAATTGGCCCGTACCAGTCCAAAGTTTATTGAACTGACCCACGATCGCCAGTTCCGTATCCAGATTGGGACAGAACAGGGGATGGCACGTCAGTTTGTCATTAATCATGGGCAAGTAGAAACTGTATCCGGTTTTGCTGAAAAAGCTGACTTTATTTTACAGTTTGCTGATAGTGAGCAGGGGGTGAAGACGCTGCTTAAAGGTGATCCAACTGCTTTTATGACAGGGATGCAAAATGGCAGTATTAAAATGGAAGGTGATTTTGGTTTACTGGTCTGGTTTAACCAGGTAGCAAAACTGCTTCCACCTAAACTGCCAAAGCCGGTTAAAGAAAAAATTAAAATGGCTCGCCAGTTTGTAAAGGAAAAAACGGGTAAATAATAAAACCCAGCCCTCTTAAAATAGAGGGCTTCTTTATATTTTTTTAAAATTACTCTATTTCAAGATTGAAGGTAACCGGACCATCATTTACCAGATGGACTTTCATATCTGCTGCAAAAATACCGGTTTGTACATTCTCAAACTGAGACTTCGTGTAGGCAACCAGTTCTTCATAAAGTACTTTAGCTTCACTGGGTGGCATCGCTGGTCCAAAGTCCGGACGTAACCCTTTTTGGGTTTGAGCCATCAGGGTAAATTGGGAAACCAGTAAAATACCACCCCCTGACTGACTGACATTCCAACCCATTTTTCCCTGCTCATCATCAAAAAACCGATATTTTAAAATTTTATCGATTAATTTCTTACCTGTATCCAGCGTGTCTTCTTTCCCTAATCCTAAAAATACCAGAATCCCATGACCAATTTCACCGGTAATTTTGCCTTCCACTATGACTTTGGCCTCAAGTACACGCTGTAATAATGCCCGCATCTCACTCTCTTTTTTGCTTACTTAAAGACTGGGTTAATAGTGTATCAGAACTCAATTTCTAAACTTGAATATATATTTTATTGATATTATACAATAGCTTATTTTTAAATATTTGAATAACCGATTATATTTATTTTTATTATCATTTTTAACTATTTGAAAGACTCTAGTAAAGTGCCGCTGCAGAAAATTAAAGAGATGATGTTATGTTTAAGCGTTCATTAGTGGTCGCCATGCTGGGTGTCACTATGTCAGCAAGTTACGCAGCGCCTTTGACCAAAGACAATGGAGCACCTGTAGGAGACAACCAGAATTCAATCACTGCCGGCGAGAATGGCTCAACTTTGCTTCAGGATGTACAGCTGATTCAAAAATTGCAGCGTTTTGGTCGTGAGCGTATTCCTGAGCGTGTAGTACACGCACGTGGTACAGGAGCATATGGCGAGTTTATTGCGACAAAAGACTTATCGGACTTAACGGTTGCATCACTATTTAAAGCAGGAACCAAAACACCGGTTTTCTTGCGTTTCTCTACCGTAATCCATCCTAAAGGTTCACCAGAGACATTACGTGATCCGCACGGTTTTGGCCTGAAGTTTTATACTCAGGAAGGCAATTGGGACCTGGTCGGCAACAACCTGCCTGTATTTTTTATTCGCGATGCTATTAAATTTCCTGACTTTATTCATGCCATGAAGCCAAGTCCGGTGACAAATGTTCAGGATCCAAACCGTGTGTTTGACTTCCTGCAAAGTCAGCCTTGGGCTGTAAATATGCTGACCTACGTGTATTCTAACCTCGGTACTCCAGTCAGCTACCGTAACCTGGATGGCTTCGGTGTGCATGCTTTCAAACTGTACAATGCTAAAGGCGAGTATAAGTATGTGAAATTCAATTTCCGTACTCAACAGGGGCTTAAAGGCATGAACATGGAACAGACTCGTGAGATGCAAGGTAAGGACTTTAATCACCTGACCAATGACCTGTACAACAATATTTATGCCGGAAACTATCCAAAATGGGATTTATATATTCAGGTACTTGACCCGAAAGATCTGAACAAATTCGACTTTAATCCACTGGATGCTACTAAAATCTGGCCCCCTCACCTGATTCCAGAAGTTAAAGTAGGTACTTTGACGCTAAACCGTATGCCGAAGAATTTCTTTAATGAAACTGAACAGTCGGCATTTGCACCAGGTAATCTGGTTCCAGGCATTGAGCCTTCTGAGGACCGTCTGCTACAGGGCCGTATCTTCTCTTATTCAGATACCCAGATGTACCGTTTAGGTGCAAACCATCAGCAGATTCCAGTAAACCGTCCTCTGGTCAAAGTCAATAACAATAACCAGGAAGGCTTCATGAATGTATCTGAACGTGATTCAGATGTGAACTATGAACCAAGTCGCAAGGAACCTAAACCTCCAACCAAACATGCCAAAGCAGTCATGACACCACTTGAAGGAAGTGTATTACAGCAGGCAATCAAGAAAGAGCAATCATTCAAACAGGCCGGTGAACTCTATCGCTCCTATTCAGCGGTTGAGAAAAATGACCTGATCCGTAACTTGGCAGCTGATTTGGGTGCAGTAAAAGATACCGAAACCAAACACATCATGCTGTCCTACTTTTATAAGGCAGATGCAGAGTATGGTACACGGCTGACCCAGGCGGTAAAAGGTAACCTGGCTACTGTTAAGGCAAAAGCAGAGCAACTGCAAGACTAAGTCCGGTCAGTCCTTCAGTGAGGTAAGGTGAGTTAACTTAATCACCTTTACCTCATACGGTGCACTAGTTTTAAAGTGGAGTGATTACAGCAATATGTTAGAGATATTTTATTATTTTGAAGACTAAGGGGAATCCTGATGAGTTTTTTAAAAAGCACTTTCCTGATTTCACTATTTTGCCTGAGCAGTACCGTCGTGATGGCCGAAGTAGCTGAGTCTCCTGTGCAAGTCAGTAAGCTGCCAGCCCAGCAGGAACTGGTTGATCTTTTCTTTGCTGCTGCAAAAACAGGAAATAAAGAAGTAATTGATGAATTCCTAAAATATGGATTTCCGGTCGATAGCAGAAATCATGCAGGTTTTACTCCCTTGATGATGGCAACTTACTATGGCCAGCAAAATATTGTCAGCACATTATTGGCATCCGGGGCTGACCGCTGTGCCAGAGACAATAAAGGTAATACAGCCTTGATGGGTGCTATTTTTAAAATGGAATGGGCAATTGCCAGACAGCTGCGTAAGGTCGACTGTGATATGAATACACAGCAGACCGGACAAAAAACTGTAGCAGAATTTGCTAAAGTGATTGGACAGGAACAGGCTCTTAAAGAGCTATCGAACGAATAATATATACTGGCTAAGTTTTTAAAATATAGATAAAAATTTAGCGGACTGTTTGCAAGTAGATTCTGAACAGTATAAGACCATAGTCTTGCTTTACGTATCTACATGAAAAACTTGGCTTATAGCTCATCAAAATATGTTTTAATTAAAAGATTAAAGCAAAAATTTTCTGCATATGTCTGCAATTATTCACTCCCTTCTTGATACTGACTTATATAAATTCACCATGCTACAGGTGGTATTACATAAGTTTCCGCAAACTGACAGTGTCTATCATTTTCGTTGCCGGAATCTGGAAGATACTGTATATCCTTTGTCAGATATCCTGGATGAGCTCAATCAGCAACTAGATTATTTATGCCAGCTCACATTTAAAGAAGATGAGTTACAGTACCTGCGCAATCTGCGTTTTATCAAGAGTGATTTTGTCGACTATCTGGAACTGTTTCAGCTCAAGCGTCGTTTTATTAAAGCCAGTATAGATGCAGAAGGCCGACTGGATGTCTGGATTGAAGGCCCAATGGTTCAGGCCATGATGTTTGAAATCTTTGTACTGGCACTGGTTAACGAACTATATTTTCGCCGTATTCGCAGTGAAGAAGTATTGGCTGAAGGTGAACGACGTTTGCAGGCCAAGCTGGAACTGATCAAGAGTTATGAGCGTGGACAGCAGCCAAATGATCCTCCTTTTCTGGTGTCAGACTTTGGTACACGCCGTCGCTACAGTTTTGAATGGCAAAAGCATGTAATTGAAGAGTTCCATAAGGCCAGTCCAAGTGTTTTCCGTGGTACCAGTAATGTCTTATTAGCAAAAGAGCTGGGTATTACTCCTATCGGTACAATGGCACATGAATTCTTGCAGGCTTTTCAGGCACTGGATGTACGGCTGCGCAATTTTCAGAAAGCTGCACTGGAAACCTGGGTACAGGAGTATCGTGGTGATCTGGGCATTGCCTTAACTGATGTTGTGGGTATGGATGCCTTCCTGCGTGATTTTGACCTGTATTTTGCCAAACTGTTTGATGGTCTGCGGCATGATAGTGGCGACCCTTATGAATGGGGTGACAAAGCCTATAAGCATTACCGCAAGCTAAAAATTGACAGCCGGACTAAAATGCTGACCTTTAGCGATGGCCTCAATCTGGAAAAAGCATGGAAACTTCATCAGTACTTTAAAGACCGCTTTCAGGTCAGTTTCGGTATTGGAACCAATTTGACTAATGATATGGGCCAAACACCCTTAAATATTGTCTTAAAACTGGTGGAATGCAATGGACAATCGGTTGCCAAAATTTCAGACAGTCCGGGTAAAACCATGACCGATAACGATACCTTCCTGGCCTATTTACGACAGGTTTTTGAGATTCAGGAACCTGAAATTTAAGCTGGTTTATATAGCAGTTATTTTATAAAGGCCCTATAAAAAACCGCAATGGCTTTAAATTAGACTATGCTAAAATTGGCTTCAGATAAAAAATAACCTGAAATAAGTGTAATGATGACACCTGATTTTAACTTTGGTTTACTGATCGAAGCCGAGGAGCTTTTACCACAGCTGGGTCATCCAAAACTGCGTATTGTCGACTTGAGCCGAGAATCAGTTTATCAGCAACTGCATATTCCGCACGCCTTACATTTAAAACCTAAATTATTAGTACGTCATGAAGAGCAAGCCTCTGGCCTGCTCCCAGATGAGCTGGGCCTGCAGGCACTAATTGAATATTTACAAATTTCTCCAGAACATCATGTAGTTGCTTATGATGATGAAGGCGGGGCATGGGCAGGACGCTTGCTCTGGAACCTGCATTGCTTGGGTTTTGAACAGACCAGTCTGCTAAATGGTGGTATTCATGGCTGGCTGGCTGCCGGTTTACCTACTTCATCTGAACAGGCGGTTATTAAAGCCGCTGATACACTGGTACAGGTTGACCTTGGCCAAAGTGAGAAATATCGGGTAAAATATGATCTACTTCGTAAAATGATTAAAGAAGATAGCGCCCAGCTATGGGATTGCCGAACCTTTGATGAGTATACTGGCCTGCGTCTTGCAGCCCGTCGTGGTGGACATATTCCAGGTGCTCGCCATTTTGAATGGAGTACTGCCCTTGACCGACAAAATCATCTAAAATTGCATCCGCTAGAACGCACCCGACAAAATCTGCAGAATGCAGGTTTTCAGCTGGACCAGCCTGTCGTGGTGTATTGTCAATCGCATCATCGCTCTGGGCTGGCTTATATACTGGGCCGACTTCTCGACTGGGAAATACAGGCTTATGATGGTGCATGGAGTGAATGGGGCAATCGCCTCGACAGCCCTATTATTACCGGAGAGTTGCCGTTTTGAGCCTCACATCACGTCTGAAAAAAAATATCTTTATTCGGGCCCAGCGCCTGGTTCCCCAGCATCAGCTAAGCCGGGTAGTCGGTAAAATTGCTGCCAGTGAGAACCCGCTGGTACGTGCGGCGGTCATTCAGACCTTTAAAACCCGCTATGGCGTAGATATGTCAATTGCCGAGCAGGTTAATGCTTTAAAATATAAATCTTTTAACGAGTTTTTTACCCGTGCCCTACGCGAAGGTGTGCGTATGGTAGATGCTGATCCTAAGAGTATCGTTTCACCAGCCGATGGCGCTATCTCACAGCTGGGTACGATCCATGACGGTGATATTTTTCAGGCGAAAGGACAAAGTTTTTCTGTCGAGAAACTCATCGGTGATCCACAACTGGCAGAGCCATTTAAACATGGCCAGTTTGCTACGGTCTATCTTTCTCCGCGGGATTATCATCGTGTCCATATGCCAATAATGGGTACACTAACTGAAACCCTGTATATTCCAGGTGAGCTGTTTTCAGTTAACCAGATTACTGCCGAGAATATTCCTGGCCTGTTTGCACGTAATGAGCGTATGGTCTGTCTGTTCGATACCGAACTGGGACGCATGGCGGTAGTTATGGTAGGTGCCATGATTGTGGCTGGAATTGAAACAGTGGTTACTGGAAAAGTAAAACCGTCCGGTCGTCTTGAGCTGAACCAGCATAACGTGGTACTGGAAAAGGGTGCCGAACTGGGACGTTTTTACTTGGGCTCAACTGCTGTAATTTTATTTGAACAGGATAAAATGGCTTGGGATGCGGAATTTAAGGCCAATTCTGTGGTGACTATGGGACAGAAACTGGGTCAGGCTCTTTAGAAGACCAATAATAAAAAATGCGCCTTGAGGCGCATTTTTTATAGATCTAGTTTAAATGATATAGGCGTTCTTTAGGGAAGACAGCTTTGAAGGTCGAGCCTTCATTTTCCTTAGATTCAATTTCCAGATAGGCATTATGCTGCATGAGTACATGCTTGACGATCGCAAGGCCTAATCCGGTACCGCCGGTTTGCCGGCTGCGGGCACTATCCACCCGGTAGAAACGTTCAGTCAGTCTTGGTAGGTGCCGTGGGTCAATTCCGATGCCTGTATCCTGTACGGTAAAATAGCCATGTTCACCATCATCATGCCAGCCGATAGTAATTGTACCGCCCTTGGGCGTATATTTAATGGCATTGGTAATCAGGTTGCTAAAGGCACTAGCCAGTTCCATATCTGAACCGATCAGGTCACAATGGCTGTCTATGTCCAGATTAAGCGTATGGCCATAATCGACATTATAGGCCTGAGCATCATCAAAAAGCTGGCTCATTAGACCAGGCATTTCCACAATCTGGTTCTTGGCAATTTTCTTGTTATTTTCAAGACGTGATAACAGCAACAAGTCATTAACCAGAGAATTCATGCGCTTGGTTTGTGCCTGCATCTGGTCAAATGCCCGTTTCCAGCGTGGATTCAAATCTTCCTGATCGGTAAAAGTCTCAATGTAGCCACTTAATACAGTGAGCGGGGTGCGTAATTCATGCGAAATATTGTCGACAAAATCTTTACGCATCTGTTCCAGGTTTTGCATGCGAGTAACATCATAAGCCACCAGCAAATGACTTTCGCCACCAAAACGGGTTAGCTTGATTTGCACATAGTGGTCTTCATGCACGGGCGACTTCATCTTGATGCCATCTAGCGCCTGATCAATATTTTGAAAATATTCAATAAAAATAGGCTGGCGTAGTATCGTGAGCAGATTACGACCACGATCTAGGGGCTGTATACCAAGCAGTTTTTCAGTAGCCGGATTAAACCATTCTATCTGGTTCAGATCATCAATCAGCATTACTGCTTCAGACAGTGCGACTAATGAAGATTGCGCCCGGTCAATCAGTCCGACCATTTCTGCCTGCACGATGCGTTCCTGACGCTGGGCCCGGTATACATTAAACAGGAGTGCTCCCCAGATACCGTTTAAATTAGGTGGAGCATCATAAGGCCGGTTAGAAATCCATTCATTTACTAAATATAAGGACCGTAGTTGAAAAGCAAAAAACACGACAAAGCCAATGAAAATACAGCTCCAGAAATAGCCGATCCCGAAACCGATCAGACTGGCAACGAGCAGTAGAAAGACCAGCAGCCGTAAGTCCTGTTTAGCAAAAGTCCATAAACTGCTGTATCGGAATTTTTTGTAGTCCCGGGCCAGCTCAGGGACCGGATATGGTTCATACATAAAGTCAGTTTAACCTAGAGCGACATCAGCACGGGTCGAGAAGCGGTAACCGGTTCCACGTACAGTCTGTACAAAGCGGTCGGCACCATAAGGCTCAAGCACCTTGCGTAAACGTCGGATATGTACATCAATGGTACGATCTTCAATATATACATTTCCGCCCCAGACCTGGTCAAGTAACTGGGCACGGGTATAAGCACGCTCTGGATGAGTCATGAAGAACGCCAGTAATCGGTATTCGGTTGGCCCCATTTCCAGAATAGAATCACCAAAGCTGACACGCTGACTGACCGGATCTAATAGCAGGCCATTGGCATCAATTGTTTTCTCACCGCTCAAGGCATTGGCACGGCGCAGTACAGCTTTAATTCGGGAAACCAGTTCACGAGTTGAGAATGGCTTGGTCATGTAATCATCTGCACCGGCATCAAGGCCTTGTACTTTATGGTCTTCTTCGCCACGAGCAGTGAGCATAATTACCGGAATTTCAGAAAGATTTTCATCGCGCTTCAGACGGCGACACAGATCAACACCACTGATACCGCCTGGCATCATCCAGTCCAGAAGAATCAGGGCCGGGCGCTGATCAACAATCATCTGATGAGCCTGCTTGGCATCTTCAGCTTGCAGACATTGAAAACCTGCCATGTCCAGAGAGGTATGAATCATTTCACGGATCGGTAATTCATCATCTACAATTAAAATATAATCATCTTTCACAGCGCAATACCCTATTCGTTATTAACGGTGAACCGTTTTTATTTATGACAGGCTTATTACAAAGATAAATTATGACAGTATCATTGCAAAAATGGAGACAAACTCTATTTTAGCAATTATTTGTGACAAATATTACATTCAAATAGCAGCTCTGCGAAAGTATGGTATTAATAATTCAAAAATTATCACAATATTAAATTAAGAAAGATAAGCGATCAGCTCACAATTTAAAGAAAGACTATTTCTCAAATTTTTCTAATAATGCCATAAATACCACTTGGGCTGCTGCCAGTATATCTTCAAGACTCTGTTTAAAACCGCCCATAACCCAGCGAATTGCCAGCTGTGTGACATAACCGTTCAGGCCAGTCGCGATCAGTGAAACCTCATGCTGGCTACGGCTTAGATGCGGCATCATTAACATCACAAAAGCCTGAATCATTCGATCAAAACGCAGCATGGTTTCCTGAATGGTAGCCTGGTTATGCAATTCCTGAACCAGCATGGCATCCACATAAATGATACGTGCAACCCGTGGATCATCTTTTAACATGTTGAGTAAAGCCCGTAAGCCGGCTTCAATCATTTTATCAGGATTAGGCGAAGCCTGCATAATAGCCTGCATTACCCTTTGCTGTAGCTCTTCAATCAGCTGGAGAAAAATAGTCTGGAACAGCTGTTCACTTTTCTTAAAAGATTCATAAAAATAACGTTCAGTCAGTCCGGCTTCACGGCAAATATCTTTAACCGTAACTGAAAAAAAACCTTGAGTACCGTAAGCCTCAATTCCGGCTTCAATCAGCTTGGTGCGACGTGCAAGTTTACGTTCTGACAGAGATAATCCCTTGAACTGACGTTCCCTCGAACTGGCAGCTGTATCTGCCTGTGGCTCCTGAGCATATTCTGACTGACTCATCTTTACCTATTATCTATAGAATTCTATGGCAGCCATTTTAACAAGTTTTTTAAACGAAGGTGCTGTCAGATACTGCCGTTTATTTTTCATGCATTTTTAACTTTAAAGAAATATTGACAATATGAATTGTCAAAATTATATTGAAAAGGAAATTTGCTATCTATCTGCCACTGCAGAGAGAAAAATAAAGGAACATGCATGAAGAATTTTAAAAATAAAGTTGCTGCCATTACAGGTGCAGGCTCAGGGATTGGCCAACAGCTGGCGGTTTTGCTGGCTAAACAGGGCTGCCATTTGTCTTTAAGTGATGTTAATGCGCAAGGCCTGCAAAAGACTGTCGAACTGTTAAAAGACAGTAATGTACGAGTCACTACCCAGATAGTGGATGTGGCAGATCGTGAAGCAATAAAAGCATGGGCTGAAGAAACCGTCAGAAATCATGGGTCGGTAAATCTGATTTTTAATAATGCCGGCGTTGCTTTAGCTTCAACAGTCGAAGGTGCCAATTATGATGAGCTGGAATGGATTGTCGGAATTAATTTCTGGGGCGTAGTATATGGTACTAAAGAATTTCTGCCTTATCTGAAAAAGAGTGGTGATGGGCATATTGTCAATATTTCCAGTTTATTTGGTCTGACAGCTCAGCCTACTCAGTCTGCCTATAATGCGACCAAATTTGCAGTGCGTGGTTTTACTGAATCGTTACGTCAGGAACTGGACCTGCAAAAATGTGGGGTAAGTGCCTTATGTGTGCATCCAGGCGGTATTCGTACCAATATTGCCAATGCTGCTAAAGTCAATCAAAGTCTTAAATCACTAGGCATGCATCCCGAAAAATCAGTCAGTTCATTCAACAAACTGCTCCGTATTCCACCAGAAGAGGCTGCTCGCCAAATTCTGGATGCGGTACTGAAAGACAAGCGCCGTCTATTGATTGGTAATGATGCAAAATTTCTGGATGCCTTGCAGCGCGTTATGCCGGCCAAATACCAATATATTACTGGTCTGCTGACTGGCATGAATAAAAAACCACGTAACCAGATCGTATAACTGTTTATTAATATACTAAATAAAAAAAGCCCAGATCCTATTATCGGTTCTGGGCTTTTTAATACCTAAAAAAAAGAGAGTGTTATTTTAAATTAATACCTCTACAGTTTTTTTCTTCCATACGAACTGGTAATACAAACCTTGTAAAATACAGAGACTTACAAAAGCAAGTGCATAGGCATACCAGATTCCTTTAAGGCCCCAGATCTGGCTAAACCAGTAAGCACATGGCAGTTCAATCGCTAAAATAGCAAAGATATTGATGAGCATCGGCACAGTTACGGTGCCACTGGCCCGCATGATGGAGGCGAAAATGGCACTGGCTCCAAAAAACAGAATAGACCACAGTACAATAAACAGTAACTGCTGACCCAGCTCGACTACTTCCGGATCGGTAATAAAAAGTGCCATCAGATACTTCGAGAAAAGATAGCCTAATATTACCAGAATGCCAGTGATGACAAAATTCATGCCGAGCGCAGTACGGCTCACCCGTGACAGTAAATCATTTTTACCCGCCCCAATCGCTTGGGCTGCAAAAATTGAAGCTGCGATACCTATAGAGAGTGCTGGGAACTGGATATAGTTTAAAACCTGGTTAACTGCACCATAAGCTGCTGTGGCATGGGCACCAAAACGGTTAACCAGCCCCACAATGACCAGGCCAGCTACAGAGGTGGTTACCATCTGAATGCCAGTGGGAATACCTAGCCTTAAAATAATTTTGCTTAATTTTGGCTGATGACGGATATAACTGAACAGCTCCCGGTCTGGACGTAAAGGATGATGTTTTTTATTCAGATAAACCGCAAGAAAGCCCAGCACCGCAAGATAGCCCACAATAGTCGCAATAGCCGGTGCAATAATTCCCATTTTAGGTAAGCCGAAATAACCGGCGATCAGGATAGGAGTGATCATTAAGCCGATCAGGCTGGTCATACCCAATGCAATCAGTGGCGTTACACTGTCACCGACACCCCGTAAAATAGATGTATAAATAATATAAATAAATAGCAGGGGACTACCAGCTAGCATCCAGCGGACATAAGGAAGTGATAAATGCATCACAGCCGGGTCTGTACCCAGTGCAAGCAAAATATGCTCGGCAAATATAACCCCCAGTAACGCCACAATAATCCCGCCGATTAATGTCATAAATAAGGTAGAACCAACTACGCAGCGTACCTTCTGAATATTCTGAGCGCCCCAGGCCTGGCCCACCAGTACGGTGGCTCCTGCTGAAAGCCCAATCACAAATGCCATCAGGCAGAATAAAATTGGAAAAAACACGGAAACGGCAGCAATTGCCTCGACGCCCATCATCTGCCCGACAAAGATCGTATTAATTGTCCCGGACAGATTTTGCAGAATATTGGTTGCAATTAACGGTAAAAGAAAAACTAAAAAAGTTTTCCAGAGTTTCTGCTGCTGTATAGTAGTTTGATGTGGTGCCATAACAGTGCGTCGCACTCTCCCTGTTTTTAGTATTATCTTTAAAATAACCTTAACATAGGGCTGATCTGAAAAACGCTATGAATTAAGTAAATTCCTGCCAAATATAGTGGTATCTGTTTAGCAGCCGCGTAAAATTTCGCAGGCTTTATGCAATGTAGATTCCTGTTTAGCAAAGCAGAACCGGATCAAACGTAGTTCAGAGGGCGGTTTTTCATAAAAGGCAGAAACAGGAATAGCCACAATACCATGCTGTTCAGCCAAAAATTTACACATTTCCATATCATTCAGTTCTGGGCAGATCTGGCTGTAGTCCAGATTCTGAAAATAAGTGCCTTGAGAAACTTCATACTGGAAGCGTGAACCTTTTAATCCTTCAATAAACAGGTCTCGCTTGGCCTGATAAAAACTGCCGAGCTGCTCAATATGTTCCGGATGCTGTTGCATATAGCTGGCCAAGGCTACCTGGCAGGGAGTATTCGCACAGAAATTTACAAACTGATAAACCTGACGAAACAGGCGCATGAGATGCGGTGAAGCCGCACAATAACCTGTTTTCCAACCTGTCACATGAAAGGTTTTACCAAATGAACCAATCACGAAACTGCGCTCGGCCAACTCAGGAAAACTGAGGGCACTCAAATGCGGACGGCCATCAAATACCAGATGCTCATACACCTCATCGCTGAGAATCACGATATTGGTGTCTTGCACCAGTTTAATCAACTGTTGCCAGTCTTCACGTGTCCAAACAGTAGCACTCGGATTATGTGGAGTATTGACGACTATCATTCGTGTTTTAGAGTTGACCTGTTGTTTTAAATGTTCCCAGTCAACCTTGAACTCTGGCGCTTGCAGGGCTATACGCTTACAGCTTCCTCCCATCATCTGTACACTGGATACATAGCTGTCATAACTCGGATCAAAAATAATTACTTCATCACCCGGACGAATCATCGCTTGAATAGCGCAAAAAATAGCAATTGTAGCACCTGGTGTAATGGTAAGCTGAGCCCGTGGATCAATATTGATCTGGTCCCGTTTATAAAACTGGGCAGCCAGCTGTTCACGAAGTGTCAGTAAGCCATCACCCGGAGCATATTGATGATGGCCGTCACGACTGGCTTTAGATAATGCCTCGACCAGATCGGGAGGTGCTGGAAAATCTGGAAAACCCTGAGACAAGTTCAGTGCACTCAGGCGCTGTGCCATTTCTGTCATCACGCTGAATATGGTCACGTTCTGTGCGGCAAACTTAGACTCTACTTTAAACATATCGTCAACCTCCTTTTAAAATTTAACTCAAGCTTAAAAAGCAAAGTCCACCAGCGCGCGAATAATGCCGAGAGTCAGTCCGATAAAAGCGCCTACGACTACGCCGTTGACGCGGATCATGTGCAGGTCGCCACCCACTTCGTTCTCAATTTTGTCAATCATTTCCCGCGAATCCCATTCATGAATTCGCTCACTAATAAAATGAATCACCCGGTCACTGTACTGGTCACTAAAGCTAACAGCTAAATTACTCATCCGCTGATTCAGCAAGTGACGGACTTCTCTATTCTGCATTAGGTTCTCACCCACCTGCTGAATGGCAACTCTTAAATTCAGAGCAATTCCCGAATCCGGTTTTTCTAAATCGTCCTTGACAGCATTACACAATATAGCTACCGCGCCACTAATAAAGTTAAGTACTTGCGGACTGTCGAGCAAGGCATCCTTGGCACTGTTCAGACGTTGACTCGACAGACTATTTTCATCTGTCAGTTCCAGCATAAGCTGGCTTGCATATTGTTCAATACTCTGCCGCCACGGATGCTCGGGATCAGCCAGCATGGACTCGACCCGGCCAAGCATCGAATCAACAGTCCGCTGCTGTACATCAATACCAATCCAGCTGGCGCCTCTTGCCAGTTTCCAGACACCGAGTTCCTTAAACAGCTTACGGGTCAGCTCACGTGTCTCTTCCGGATGTGACTTCATCCAGTCCTGAGCTAGATCCAGCCCACGCTGCAATACATCCTGGTGAAAATCATTTTCCAGTACAGCACGCAACATTTCACTGGCCAAAGTGTTGATCTGGGTATTACGTACCCACTGCACACTATTATTCTGGATAAAACGGCCAATTTGCTCCTGCCCGACAAATTCAAAAATTTTGGGTACAGTCTGCTGGATAATCTGTACCACTTGCAGATTGTTATCTGGCTGAGCCAGCCACCGTCCGGCTGCCATGGCCAGATCAGTATCTTGCAGACTGCGTTCTACCACTGAGGGAGACAGGAAGTTTTCCTGTACAAAGCGGCCCATAGACACGGCAATCCGATCCTTGTTGCGTGGAATGATTTCCGTATGGTCTTTTAAAAATGCCGGAATAGGAATACGACCAAAAGGATTCCGGAATAGAACTGTAATCGCATACCAGTCAGCAAGCCCGCCCACTACTCCAGCTTCAGCAGCAAGCATCAGGATCTGGATTAGCCAGGCATACTCTGGCAGGAGCTTGGCCATGGCAATGAGTATGAGCCAGGCTACAACCGCCACAACCAGAGCGACTGTGGCATAACGTTTACTACGGTTCAGACTCGGAGAAGTCACAGGTTCAGCCATAAAATTTTATTTGTCCTTAATTTTTGTTTTTATCATTTGGTTGTGTTCTGGGCTGGTGCAGTCTGGGGTTGTAGGACCTGACCAGTTGGACTGACTCCATATTTCTGTCCAATAGATGACAGAATAAGGCGTGCATCAAAGGCCTCCTGAGGCACATTTTTCTGCTCCTTGTAACATTCAATAGTATAGGAAACCTGAACCGGGTCAATATTTACCACTTGTGGCATATCATAAAACGGATCTGGCCAGAAGCCGGGATAACGCCGGTAATAAGCAGAAGGATAATAGGACCGGCTTGGATAGACGACTGCCTGACGGGGTGGCTGCTGGGTACGGTTGCTCGGATCATCCAGTACTTTAAAATAGCGAAAACCGTTTTGTACTGTGGTCTGTGCCGCTTTAACCAGGGTAATTTCTTCTGCAGTCCCATAACTGATATTGTCACGAGCTTGGTAACTGATACGATAGGTCTGAGCATTTAAAGCATAACTTGAGAATTGTCCCAACTGGTCAAATGTCAAAGGCTTGTGCGGGGTAGTAGCACAACCGCCAAGCAGCAGAGCTGTACCGAGAGCAAAACCTATAGATAAATTTTTCATCATACACCTCCTATCAGGAAGGACAGCACAATGGCTGGGGAGTGCAGGAAGGTTAAAAGCTGCTTCCTGGCTGATCTAGGAATTCCAGTTCTTCCGGAGTTGATTCACGGCCCAGAATTTTGTTGCGATGCGGATAACGCCCGAAACGTTCAATAATTTTCTTGTGACGTTTTTCATAATCCAGATTAACCGGATTACCCAGACGCTGAAAGAGCTTTAATGCAAATTCATGCATCATTTTTGATTCACTGTGCATGAATGGCATGTATAAAAAAGAACGTTGTTCAGGATTGAGCTGGGCATCCAGATTCAGGCTGATCGCTTCCTGGGCCAGAGCCAGAGCTAACCCGTCCTGTGCAAAAGCCAGCGGCTGGTCACGATAAAGGTTGCGGGAGAACTGATCCAGAACAATAATCTCGGCAAGGCGTCCATCGGCTGTTTTGCGCCATGACCAGAGCTCTGCCTGAACTGCTTGTGCATGAACTTTGCTAAAGTTCTGCCGTATTTTCTGATCAAAAGTATCACTTTTTGAAAACCATAGTGACTGGTGCTCAGGATTAAACCAGAAATCGAGGATCTCCTGATAATTCATAAGCTTTAATACCTATCAAGATTTATTTTTCAATAAAATCACAAATTTTCCGTGTCTTATACAGCAAGATTGTGATAAATATTTGCCGGGATAAACGCAGTATAATTGCCGGAAAATCAGTTGACTGTCACAGTAGAGCGGGTAAATCGCGTTATACTGCATGACTTAGATGATTTGAATTAATAGTTTTTAAAAGTGAGCCATGTATGAGTCAACCCGAATCAATCTCTCAAGTTTTGATACCAACATGGGTAGATTCTTCGCTCTTCAAAGGCATGTTGCGCGGGGTAGAACGGGAAGGCCTGCGCATGCAAAGTAATGGGTTTATCTCTCAAGGTCCGCATCCACACAGCCTAGGGGCGGCGCTCACTCATCCGCATATTACCACTGACTACTCTGAAGCCTTGATGGAATTCATTACGGCCCCCCAACCTGATATTCAGGCCATGCTGGCTGAACTGACAGATATTCATGCACTGGTTTACCAGCATCTTGAACATCAGGAAAAACTCTGGCCACTTTCAATGCCATGTATGCTGGACCGTGAAGAAGACAGTATTCAGCTGGCACAATATGGCTCGTCTAATATCGGCCGGTTTAAAACCCTATATCGCCGTGGCTTAGGGGTGCGTTATGGCCGGCGTATGCAGACTATTGCAGGCGTCCATTATAATCTTTCATTTCCCGATGAGCTCTTTGAACAGTTACAGCAGCATGAGCAAGACAAAGCCTTAACACAGCTAAGTCTGCAAGATTATCGTAGCCATCGTTATTTTGGCCTAATCCGCAATTTCATTCGCCTGACGCCACTGGTAATGTATCTGGTGGGCGCTAGTCCGTCAGTATGTCAATGCTTCTTAACAGGTCGCGAACATCACTTGCTGCCACTGGTTAAAGGAACTTTATATCTTCCATATGCTACCGCATTACGCATGGGGCGTTTTGGCTACCAGAATTCGGCACAAAAACAACTTGGTATTCACTATAACAATCTGTCTGGCTACCTGGATGGTCTACAAAAAGCTGTGAAAACCCCTTATGCCCAGTTTAGCCGTCTGGGACTCAAAGACGCAGATGGTGAACCGCTCCAGATTAATGATCATGTACTCCAGATTGAAAATGAATATTACAGTCTGGTCCGGCCAAAACAGGTACCAAGAGATGGAGAAACACCATCTGAGGCTTTAGCAAACCGTGGTGTCGGTTATGTGGAACTGCGGGCCGTCGATATTAATCCTTATAATCCGATTGGTATTGACGAAAATACTGCTGGTTTCCTTGAAGTGCTGGCTTTATATTGTCTGCTAAAAGACAGCCCAGACCTGCTGCCAGAAGAACAGGACCAGATTGAAAATAATCAGGCTGAAGTGGTTAACCGGGGGCGCGCTCCCAACAGTCACATCACTGAACGTGGCCAGGAACAATCTTTGGAACAATGGGCTCAGGCACATGTTGTGGCCATGCAGCCTCTGGCGGTATTGCTGGATGAGGGCTATCACACCCAGCTGTATAGCCATGCCCTGCAACTGATGCAACAGCGTATTCAACAGGTTGATGAGACCTTATCAGCGCATGTAATTGCCGATACGATAAAATGGGGTGGAACCTGGAATCTGGGTAGCCACCTTGCACAAGAACATGCCAATTTTTATGAACAGCATGCGCTTACACCAGAGAAGCAGGAATACTTTGCAAAACTTGCACAGACATCGCTAGAGCAGCAACAGCAGCTTGAAGCCGATACCCGTATCAGTTTTGAAGATTATCTTGCCCATTATCAATAGTGAAAATAACAAGAGGTTGATCCATGCAATGGGGTAGTTATCGCTTCGTAAATGGTTTATTGCTGATTGCCAGTATTGTAGGGATGGCATTTGCACTTTATCTGGAACATGTCAAAGGCCTGGAACCTTGTCCTTTATGTGTCTTCCAGCGAATTGGCCTGATTGCGATGGGCTTGGTTGCCTTGATGGCAGTAATTCATAATCCGGTATCAAATATAGTCAAACGTCTTTACGCTTTTTTGGCGACCTTAGCCATGATCTGGTCTGTAGGTGTTGCTGCGCGGCACGTCTGGTTGCAGCATTTACCACCAGATCAAGTGCCAAGCTGTGGGCCGGGACTGGACTATCTGGTAGATGCCCTGCCATTGAAAACGGTTTTTCAGCAGGTTCTGACCGGTTCGGGCGAGTGTGCCATGGTAGACTGGACATTTTTAGGTCAGTCGCTACCGTTCTGGTCACTGGTATTTTTTTGTATCTTGTTAATGCTATGCTTATGGCAGCTGGTACGTAATTATCCTTATAGCAAAGCAGTCAAGAAAAAATATTAATCTGGATCTACCTGACAAGATATCGAAAGGCCAGCTTGGGATATATCAAGCTGACCTTTCAAATTTAGATAATTAAATAATTTATGAGCCATAAATTATTTAAGACTAGCAGTGGCTATTTTATACTTTTAATGTTTTATGTCTCAGCAATATCTTCAAGTTTTATATTTTCTGTGTGCAGAAGGTAGTGATCTAAACGTGTATTTTCAAGCAGAGGATCAGGATAGAACCACTGTACAATCTGCTGAGCAACCTCAGTATGATACTGGATCTCAAAATGGTTCAAGCCGAAAAATACTGCCTTATGGTGTTCAGGTACCTTGAGCTGGAAACGTGGATTGGGATGTTCTCCCAAGGCGCTTTTAATACTCACCAGATAATCACCAATAATCTTTAAAGTGCGGCTGTTAATATGTTCTGCTTCAACTGTACCAGCTACAAAAAAGGCCTGAATATGTGAAGGCAGGGGCGCAGGTTTACGGCTGTCATCCATTGTTCCAATACGCGCATCTAAATATTCCCAGTCGTCATCACGAACACTGCCATGGCGCAAGTCAATAATTCCATTACTACGAATATTTACCAGGTTACCAATCATATTAATCAGGGGGAAACGTCCGAGCTTTTCCTGCAAGGTAAAACCAAAACGCTCTAGAACCGCGCCATGATGCGGCGACCCCAGACAAACCAGATTCCCTACTTTACTCAACCAGCCCTGCATATTTTGCTTGCCATAAAATAAGGCACTACGAGACACTAATCCCCCCATACTATGACCAATCAGGTCAATCTGGCTAATATCAGGGTTACGCTGGATCAGGTCATTCAGTAAATTGGCAAAACTGCGCCCATTGGCAGAAATTCGCCGTCCCGTATTATAGTTTAAATAAAGCATAGTACCGGGATGCGGTTGTGTCAGCAGATGCGCACCAATACCTGTAAAATTTGAATTGGTCCAGGTCAGGTGGTTCATGCAGAGTCCATGTACAAAAATAACCACTTTACCTTTAAGCCGGCCCTGCTGTACCCGACCATGGTGTTCATACAGAACCATAGGAAGTGCGAGCGGATTTTGCTGTGCTAAAAGATAATCACCTAATACACCGTTCAATATACCAATTAGAGAATGTAATTGCGGTGTCAGGTCTTTGCGATGCAGGCCGGGAAAGTGCTCAATAACTTGACGTAAACCGGGCGCAAGAAAATAATGGCCATAGCGTTGCAGGGCCCGGTAAGAAAACTGGTAAATCTTTTCTACACGGGGCAGGGCCTGAAAATATCTGGACTGCTGTTCACTCATGCCTAATGTGTTTAATAATAATTCACGGTGAATCATCTGCACCAGTTCATGTATACCGCTTAAACTGGTGGATGCCAGCTGTGCCAGTCCCTCTAAGAGATCTGCCTGACTGGGTGGCGTGCGGTCCCATCTACAATAGGTTTCATGCAGTGGCGTCAAACTTGGCATATTTATAGTCCTGATAGCCTGTTGGTTACATGTAGCCAGCTCTTTATTTTTTAAATATTTAAGAGTATAAAAACTACGCATCCCTGATGAGCTAAACATACTGTGAATAGAGAGATGAGCTGCATTTTTTTGTCCAACAATCTGCTTTTTCCTGTAATGATCAATTTTTAGGAAGACACTCGGATCTAAAATTTCGGACACATTAAGAGATAATAAATATTTTAATGAATATCATTTATTTACATGGCTTTAAAAGTAATTCGGACTCTATTAAAGGGCGGCTGCTTAAACAGTACTGTGCAGAGCATTTACCAGACATCAAGATCCATCTGCCTGACTTAAATATGCCGCCTGTCGAGGCATTAAAACAAATTTCTGAGCTGATTGAGGCTTTAGAAGATGTGGCTTTGGTAGGAAGCAGTCTGGGGGGCTTTTATGCGACACAACTGGTCGCTAAGCATAATATTCCAGCTGTACTGATTAATCCGGCTATGCGACCATGGTTACTCTTTCGAAAACTATTTGCTGTAGAATCCGTTCCTTATCCAGTGACCGAACACTGGACGCTTGATAATGCCCAGTTACAGCAGCTTGAACAGCTTGCAATTCCTTTTGCCCGGCATGCCGAAAAAATTTTGGTATTACTGCAACAAGGTGATGAAGTTTTGGCTTATCGAGAGGCTCAGCGTTATTATAGTGCGCCTGCACATTCATCATTAATTATGACTGAAGCGCATGGCAGCCATGGGATGGACAATTTTGCAGAAAAACTTCCCATGGTGCTTGAATTTTTATCGTATTCCATAAAATAAAGGAAATTGTACAACGTGTCTCAATATACGGCTCAATCACTTGAAGTTCTCTCTGGTCTGGATCCGGTCCGTCGCCGTCCAGGGATGTATACCGATACCACACGTCCTAACCATCTGGCACAGGAAGTGATTGATAATGCTGTAGACGAAGCACTGGCAGGACATGCTAACCAGATTACGGTTAAGGTCTATAAGGATGGCTCATTGTCGGTTGAGGACAATGGGCGTGGAATGCCGGTTGATATTCATCCGGAATACGGTCAGAGTGGCATTGAAATTATTCTGACCAAACTGCATGCCGGAGGTAAGTTCAGTACCGATAACTACCAGTTTTCGGGTGGTCTGCATGGTGTAGGTATTTCTGTAGTGAATGCTCTTTCAACCCGGGTAGAGGTTGAAGTACAACGGCAGGGCAATCTTTACAAAATGGCTTTTGAACATGGAGAGCCGGTTGGACCCTTAGAAGTTCTAGAAGGTAAAGCACCTAAGCGCGCCAGTGGAACCACAGTTCGGTTTTGGCCAGAAACCAGATATTTTGACAGCCCAAAATTTGCCTTGAAGGCGCTCAAACATAATTTGAAGGCCAAGGCAGTATTGGCAGCTGGTCTGAAAGTTAATTATATTGATGAAATTAATAATGAAAAAATAGAATGGCAGTTTGAAAACGGTCTGGTCGATTACCTTATGGATGAACTGCAGGAGCGGGAGATTGTTCCACAGCCTGCTTTTGTAGCAACAGGTGAGGCAGAACGAGCCAGTGCTGAATTTGCAATCTGCTGGAATACCGAAGGTGGTGAACAGATTCAGGAAAGTTATGTCAACCTGATTCCAACAGCTCAGGGAGGAACGCATGTAAATGGCTTGCGTTCAGGCATTACCGATGCATTACGGGAATTCTGTGAGCTGCGTAATCTATTGCCCCGTAATCTCAAGCTTTCGGCTGAAGACGTATGGGATGGGGTAAATTATATCCTGTCTTTAAAATTCCAGGAACCGCAGTTCTCTGGTCAGACCAAAGAACGTTTATCAAGCCGTGAAGCATCATCGATTGTGCAAAATATTGCTAAAGATGCTTTTACCCTATGGTTGAATCAGAATTCTGAAATTGCCATGCAACTGGCAGAAATGGCAATCTCTAAAGCTGGCCGGCGCCTGAAGGCGGCTAAAAAAGTCGAGCGGAAAAAAATTGTTTCGGGTCCGGCTTTACCTGGAAAACTGGCCGACTGTGCCGGCTTGACCCGTGAAGATAGTGAGCTGTTTATTGTAGAAGGGGACTCAGCTGGCGGTAGTGCCAAACAGGCGCGAGACAAAAATTTCCAGGCAATCATGCCGATTCGGGGAAAAATTCTGAACACCTGGGAAGTATCTTCCGATGAAGTGCTTGGCTCTCAGGAAGTCCATGATATCGCAATTGCTATCGGGGTCGATCCAGGCAGTGATGATCTGTCCGAATTGCGTTATGGGAAAGTCTGTATTTTGGCTGATGCTGACTCGGATGGCCTGCATATTGCCACTTTGCTTTGTGCCTTATTTGTTAAACACTTTCCAGCACTGGTTGAAGAGGGTCACTTATTTGTAGCAATGCCACCTTTATTCAGGATTGATGATGGTAAGGATGTGCATTACGCTCTGGATGAGGATGAACTTGAAGCCATCCTGAAAAAGACCAAAACCAAGACTCCACAGATTACCCGTTTTAAAGGTCTGGGTGAAATGAATGCCAGCCAGCTTCGTGAAACCACCATGGATCCAAATACCCGTCGTCTGGTACAACTTGATCTGGATGATATTCAACTGACAGCAGGTTTGCTCGACAAATTACTGGCCAAGAAGCGTTCTAGTGACCGCAAACATTGGCTCGAACAAAAAGGGAATCTGGCTGATATTGTAGTGTAGGCTAAAAAAAAATCTGTCCAGCGTAGAACTTTGATATAAGTTAAAAAATCAAAGTATTAAAAAGCAGAGCCGTGGCTCTGCTTTAACCATTTAATCGTTGTTTAAAAATGGTATTTTACTAACGCACTTACGTTATTTTCGCGTACATCTGGTACACCGTATTTATTGTTCCAGAGAGAATATTCAATACCTAGGTAAAGACGGGTTTCAGGTGAAATATATTTACCGGCATTCCATTTAAGCTGGCTGGTCCAGTTCAGTTCACTTGCATGAGCTACTTCGTCATCTTCTGCAGTTGACCAGTCTAAAAATCCGTCAAACAAGAAGTCTTGGCTGCCTAATTTAAACGGTACTCCATAAGTGAGTGTCATCTGCCAGTCATCTTTCTGGATTTCATTATTTGCGCGATAAAAGTTGATGCTGGCATATTGAGTATAAGGAATAGCTAAATCAAAACCGATACCATAGAGATAGTTATTAAAACTCTCAATTCCATCACCGCTATTGCCTTCCCAAGTGGTTGAAATCAGTACATCTTTAACTGGGCCGGCAGACAGTTTTTTACCCGAAACTTCGCCCAGGCTTAAGCGTGGAGAAAATTCAAAATAGGTACCTTTATCACCGCCGCTTTCAGTACGGTCTGCAAAAGCAAATACATCACCATATTGTAATTTGGCTGCATATTCAAAGGTTACAGTAGTTTGTTCCGGCTCTGTAGTAAGTTCATAGTTTTCACCGTACAGTCCGGTAATACTAAAATCCTGCCAGACTGGTTTGGCTTGAGCCATGGACGCAGTTGCTGCTAGAGCACATGTCAGTGCGATATGTGTAAATTTCATGTCAGTCTCTCCCCCGTAGACGGCATAAAGAATACACACTATTGTTTAAAAATAAAGACAAAATTTAAGCAGTAAAGAAAAAAAGTCCACCGAAGTGGACGCGCTAAAACAAATATAAGATAAACCCGGAATTAAAGCTGAAACTGTATGCATCAAGAATTTTAAGCGGAACTCTTGAAATTTTCCTTAAACTCTCTGGTTAAAAAACTGGCCCTTCTCTAGTTATTTGGAATAGGCCTGAAAAATTATATATTTAGATCATACCGATTATAGAACAAGTTGCAACCTTAATCTCTGTATTCTATGAACTCAAAATAAATCTTCTTATAAAGGGAGCATGTCTAACCGGTCCGAAAATATAGGACAAGGTTCTTCAAAAACCACTTGGCTTATTAAAGCAGGATTTATGCATATATCTAAATAGGTTTGTAGGGAAAAGCGTGATGTGTTGTTACCGTTGTGTATGCTTTAGAAATTTTTACAGAATTCACTTGCATATTTTTAAACTTAGCCCGATATTGAAGATAACAGCATGAATAAAATTTTAGCGAGAATTGAGCTAAAACAGGAGGATAGGCACAAAAAACTGCTCGGTAAATCATTAAGTATTGTGTTTAAGTCACCCGTAATATGTGTCAATTCCAACAAGTTTTGCACAGGTAAGATTCGACCAGAAAGAAGAGGATGAGATTATGAACATTGAAATCCGTACAGATAAAAATATTCAAAACAGTGAACGTCTGATTAGCTATGTGCGTGCAGAACTAAACCAAGAATTCGAACGTCACAATGAGCGAATTACTCATTTTTCAGTTCATATCACTGATGAGAACGGCTTAAAAGGTGGAGATGACGATATCCGTTGTATGATCGAAGCCCGTCCTTCCGGATTAAAACCTGTTGCAGTCAAGCATAAAGCACCGAGTGTCGATTTAGCCATTCATGGAGCTATAGACAAATTGAAACGTAGTCTCGAGCATTTAATTGAGAAAAATGAACCTCAGCGTGGTGGTACTCTCGAAATACCAGATGAATTACCTGAGTAAGAAAAAAAGCCCCTTAGGGGCTTTTTTATGGCTTATTATTTTTATTCAACAATTTCCTTTCAACAAATAAATAATTCTTCGGCATAATAGGAGAAAATTTCCTGTAGAGTGCCAAGATATGTTAACTGCCCCACAACAAGCCTTGATCCAGGCCATAGAAGAATTAGATCTGGAGCAGGTACAGCGTCTTTTAAATGAGGGGCTCGACCCGAATTTTATTGATCCTGAAAAAGGTCCTCCTATTTCAGTAGTATGCGATGGCCTGTTTCAATGGTGGGAAGACGTTTCAGAAGCTTATGCTTCTGATCAACCTTTGACAGAGCAGGAAAAACAGCAAAAATTACAACCACATTTGGCGATACTTGATGCTTTAATTGAAGCTAAAGCCAATTTACACCTATGGGATGCCGAAGAGTTTTATGGTCCACTCTGGGATGCTGCAAGTGCTGCCTGTACTCCTGCTATACAACGTTTACTTGACCATAAAGTAGATCCAAATACTCGTGATGAGGAAGGTCAAACTATTCTCACATCGATCAGCGAATTATTCTTTGACTGCGATTTTGATAAAATAGACTGGACACAGTCACTACCTGAAGAAAAAAATGCATTGGAACTGCTACGTCAAAATGGCGCAAAAATGTCGAAAGAATTAATCTGATTTTGAGTAATCTTATGAATTTATCTAAAACTTTATCTTTTGTTATGCTTTCTACTGTAGCCGTACATACGATGGCTGCCGATTTTTCTTTTGACCGCCCAGGTACAGGTTTTGGTACCAGTATTACACCAGTAGGCCAGCTTGCATGGGAACAGGGATTACCGACAGTAAGTTATGATAAAAGTTATCAGGCTGGCGAAAAACAGAGAGTATTAAATTTAAATGCCGATACACTTTTACGGACCGGTTTAATGCCTGACCTGGAATTACAACTAGGCTGGCAAGGACCAGCCTGGACCCAGACTAAATATAATGGCAAAACAACAGAAGATGACGGTTTGGGTGATATCAGTATTGGTGTAAAAAAAGCCATAGACTTAGGTGATGAGCGTCTATCGATGGCAATTCTGGCAGAAGCTGTTCTGGCAACCGGTAATAGTGGTTTTAGTAATGAAGATGATATCTATAGTCTGAGTTCTGCTGTTGCCTATGTTTATAATGATCTGGTTAATACTTCAATCACAATGCGTTATGAAGTACAAGATGGTAACTGGGCAGTTACTGCGGTACCTACATTTGAATATCAGATTGCTGGCAAGTTGTCCGGTTTTTCTGAATTCGTTTACCGTAAGGCAGAAAGCCGGTCAGATGAAACCTCTCTAGCTTCAGGCCTGATGTATCAGGTTAATAATCGTACCCAGCTGGATGCTAGCGTCGGGGTCGGCCTTGCAGGAGACACACCAGATTATCAGGGTGGCTTAGGTATTTCTTATCTGTTTTAGGAAGTAATGCAGATAAGATTAGTGGAAAGCCGGTATTTATTTAAATGCCGGCTTCTACTGATATTAGTTATAATTAATAAACAGAATATAAAACTATATTGACTATCCTATTGAATAATAAAATGACACTATCTTTCTGATTTTATTAAAAATCAGCTGCGGTCAATTCGATGTGCAAATTCAGATAGGTCAGCAAGTGCCTGCTTACTTTCATCAAACCAGGCGCTGAACATTGAAAAGTTATGCCACATACCCGTATAAATTTTAAAATCTACCTCAACTCCAGCAGCTCCGGCCTTTTCCTTAAAACGCTGCGCATCATCTAGCAGAATTTCTTTAGAACCGACTTGAACCAGAGTTGGGGGTAAACCGCTGAAGTCACCAAATAAGGGTGAAACCTGTGGGTCTGCTGTATCTATTGAAGGCGGTACATAGTATTCAATACCCCGTTCCAACAATTCGACTGATAATAATGCATCAAGTTTACGGTTGTAGCGTAAGGATTCACTAGTCAAGGTCAGATCCAGAAATGGTGACATAAGTACCAGTGCACTCGGCAATGGTTGTTCATTCTGCTTGAGTCGTAAAATCAGTGCTAATGCAAGATTAGCTCCACAAGAATCACCTGACAGAATAATATCTTTGGGCTGAATATCTTGGTCGAGTAGAGTCTGGTAAATATCATATACAGCTTCCAGAGCTTCGGGGTATGGATGCTCTGGTGCCAAAGGATAGTCAATATGAACGACCTGCATCTGGGTTCGGGCAGCAAGCTCAGTCATAAAAGACCGGTGAGTAGCCAAACCTCCTAAAAAGAAAGCACCACCATGAATATGTAGAATCATCTGGGTAGCATTAGGTTGGGGCTTGATTTCTTCTGCGCGAACACCGGCTAACCGGAGTGCCCGGATCTCGACTTCAGGATTTTTGGGAAAGACTCGGCCCAACTGATTAAACGCAGTACGCAGTACAGGAAGAGGAAGAGCAAATTGGCTTGGTTTACGTACCAGCGATTTCAGCAGTGACTCGGCTAAAAATTGTTTAAAAATTGGGTCAATCTTCATACTTTTTCCATTATGGTGATTTACTATTTTTATTGAAGTGTATTTACCGACAGTTTTTACAAGCGTACACTAAACGGTCACATTCAAAAGTTGAATTCTTGTTGTGACTTCTTTAATACTAGGGTGGTCGACTAGTGCAGGACAAGGGAAGCTAGAAAAATGAAAAAAATCGCAATTGTGTTAGGACTGTTCAGCGTGACTGCTTTGGCAAATGCAGCTGATCCGCTTAATGGTACAGTATGGAAAACGATAGACGACCAGACTAATCAAGCGAAAGCCTTAGTCAAGTTTACTGAACAGAAAAATGGAACTCTGACAGCATCTATTCAGAATGTACTCACCAAAGGTGAGGAAAATGCCTGTACGAAATGTGAAGGTCCATACAAAAACAAGTCACTTAAAGGTTTAACCATTGTTCATAACCTGAAAAGTGTAGGTACCAACAAATATGATGGCGGTACCATTCTTGATCCGCAGTCAGGTAAAACCTATAAACTGAAAGGTGAGCTGGCTGAAGGTGGTAAAAAACTGAAATTGCGTGGTTATATCGGTGTATCAGCTCTAGGCCGTAACCAGACTTGGGTTCGCGCTAACTAAGCTTGAGCTAAAGTCAAATTCGATAAAACTCCCGGCAAAATTGCCGGGATTTTTATATTTTAAACTTAGCTTCTCTCAGCAAGCGTTCGATAAGAAAATTCATCAAAACCTACCACATAGCCTTGTGGTGTTTTTAATACCGGACGTTTGACCAAGCTGGTATGGGTGATTAAGGTTTGAAGCAGCTGCTCTTCACTCTCTAGGGCTTTCTGCTGCTCTGTTTCCGAAAGTTTTCGCCAGGTGGTTCCTTTTTTATTAAGAATTACATCAGCTCCCATCTGGTCCAGCCATTCCTTGAGAGTCTCTTTATCTATTCCCTGTTTTTTATAGTCATGAAATTCATAGGGCAAGTTTAGTTCATTGAGCAGATCAAACGCTTTTTTCATTGAACTGCAATTTTTAATTCCATAAATTTTCAGCATATTACTATCTTTTTTAACCTTTTCGACAAGACTAAAGGTTAGCTAAAATTACTAGTATTGGCTATTCGATTGAAATTAAAGTTTTATGAAAGTGACACAGGACTGTCACATGAAAGACTTAAAATAATTTAATAAAGAAGTAAGATTTAAAAATATATAAATCAAGAGGGTTTTACAAAATGAGGATCCTAAAATAGAGAAAACCCACATTTAATCATCCTGATCATGCGGGTCTCAAGCTAACGTCCATTGTCATGTCCTTAAAAAATAAGCTAAATCATTTAGATTATTTTCTTCATCCTACGGCTTCCGATCCTTTTCGTGTCATCCTGACCCATCCTTGTGCCGTAGCGGTATAATGCGCTTAAGCAGCTGTAATAAAAAGAAACAATAACTACAAATCATGTAGGACAAAAACTCACATTGAGTTTACAATTGTACACTAATTTAGTTTATTTTATAGTCGATTATGACTGGTGCATGATCACTAAACCATTGTTCTTTATATACCCAGGCATTGACTGTACGGTTTTTCCAGTCTGGTGAACAAGCTTGGTAATCAATTCGCCAACCTACATTTTTAGCACGGGCCTGACCACGGTTGGACCACCACGAATAAAGTTCTGCTTCTGGACGAACTTCACGGAATGTATCTACATAACCCAGTTCATCATAGATATGGTCCAGCCACGCCCGTTCATGAGGTAAACATCCGGAGGACTTCTGGTTACCTGACCAGTTTTTAATATCAATACGTTTATGTACGATATTGTAATCCCCACAGATAATGATAGATTTGCCTTCCTCTCGCCACTGCTTAAGGATTTTTTGATACTCTTCTAAAAAGTGATCTTTACGTGCCTGTGCTTCATCACCAGATGAACCCGATGGTAAGTAAAGTGAACAGATATAAACCGGATAGCCGAGTCCTAAATCAAATTCAGCTGTAACAAAGCGGCCTTGGCTGTCAGCCAGTTCAAAACCTAGGCCATCTTTAACTGAAATAAAAGGCAGGCGGCTATAGATCGCAGTTCCAGCATAGCCTGGACGCTCAGCTGGAAACAGATGCGTGTACCAGCCTTCTGGTTTAAATTTATCGGTCCACTGCGCATGGGTAATCCGGCTCTCCTGCATGCAAATTACATCAGCATCAGACTGTTCCAACCATTCCAGCAGGCCTTTAGTCACTGAGGAACGTAAACCGTTTACGTTAATTGAAACCACACGTAGAATTTTTTGATCACCTGGATAGCTACTCTTTGGTATCATGCGCAAGTCTTACCTCAATCTAAAAATTTGGAGCACCTCATGACAACGCCTGTGCAATTTAACCCGCAAGCTTTCATCGAACTTGCCTTATCACGTGGTGTGCTTAAATTTGGTGAGTTTACTTTAAAATCAGGCCGTGTGAGTCCTTATTTTTTTAACGCAGGTTTACTTAATGATGGCGAAGCATTGTCATTACTGGCAGCAGGTTATGCTGACAAGCTGACAGAATGCAATCAGGTAGAAGTAATTTTCGGGCCAGCCTATAAAGGGATTCCATTTGTGGCCGCTACAGCTGTGGCTTTATCACAAAATCATGGTGTAAGTGTGCCATGGGGCTTTAACCGTAAAGAAGCCAAGGATCATGGCGAAGGTGGAGTACTGGTAGGTGCTTCAGTACAAGGAAAAAAAGTCTGGATTATTGATGACGTGATTACTGCTGGCACAGCCATCCGTGAAGTAGTAACTATCCTTAAAAATGCTGGTGCATCAATTGCCGGCGTACTGGTTGCACTTGATCGCCAAGAAAAAGGACAGGGTGAACTCTCTGCAATTCAGGAAGTGCAGAAGGAGCTGGAGATTCCTGTACATGCACTGATTACGATGAAAGACTTGATGAATTATCTAGAAACGAAGGGCGATAAGGAGGCACTTTCAAAAATGGAAGCCTATCGAGTGAAATATGGGATCTGATATTCGGTCGAACAGTTTAAGCCTTTTAAAGCCCTATTTATAATAGGGCTTTATTCTTCTATTCAATCAAATAAAGTTATAACTCCTGACCAGTTTGAGTTCTTTATTTCGTTTTGATCACCTAGAAAAATCAGCCTATATAGAGGATTTAAAAATAATTAATAATATTAAGGTCTGACAGGGTTTTATATACTGACCCTTTTTATAAAGATATTTAACATGAAATAAAAGCTTTACTAAAATTGAGAAAAAAGCACAGTTAATCTCCGCTATACTTTTCTGGATTAAAAATTGATAGAGCAAAGACAGATGCGCGTACTTGTTGTGATGGATCCGATCGAAAATGTAAATCTGAAAAAGGACTCAACCATGGCCATGCTATGGGCAGCCAGCCGTCGTGGCCATGAGCTCGGTTATGCATTACAGCAAGACTTATACATTGATCAGGGTAAAGCCTGGGGCCTGATTTCTCCTTTAAAGGTATTTGAAGACTATAATCATTACTACGAGTTAGGCGAAAAACAAAAAGAATCAATCGCAGCCTATGATGTGGTACTGATGCGCAAAGATCCGCCATTTGACATGAACTTCGTCTATACAACTTATATTCTGGAGCAGGCAGAACGGGAAGGTGCACGTATTGTCAATAAACCGCAGAGCCTGCGCGACTGTAACGAAAAACTGTTTGCAACTCAGTTTCCAGAATTGCAGGTGCCAACCTTGGTGACCTCACAGCAACAGCTGATTCGTGAATTTATTGCAGAACATCAGGATGTGATTGTCAAACCACTTGATGGTATGGGCGGCGCTGGAATTTTCCGCTTAAGTGCAACAGGAGCCAATATTGGTTCCACGCTAGAAATGCTGACTCAACTCGGACAACAGCCGATTATGGCACAGCGTTATATCCCTGAAATTGTTGATGGTGATAAACGTATTTTAATGATCAACGGAGAGCCTGTACCATACTGCTTGGCGCGTATTCCACAAAATGGTGAAGTACGCGGTAATCTGGCAGCAGGTGGTTTGGGTGAGGCCCGTCTCTTAACTGAAAATGATAAAGCAATTGCAGCTAAAGTTGGACCTTACCTGAGGGAGAAGGGCCTGATCTTTGTAGGCCTTGACGTTATTGGTAATTATGTGACTGAAATTAACGTTACTAGTCCAACCTGTATTCGCGAAATTGATAACCAGTTTGGTACTTCAATTGCAGATGATCTGTTTGAAGCTCTGGAAAACAGCTCCTCAGCTTAAAACTGGAAATATAAAGAAGCCCAGATCTGGGCTTCTTTATATTTTATAGGGATAGCGCTGAAATAATTGTATGGTCAAGATCAGACCAAGTACAGAGAGAATCGTACTGACCCAAGCGATCATGCTCCAGAGCTGAGTATAAGAAATTAAGGCTGCAGTCAGTGGTGGAACAGTAAGTTGTGCAAAAGCAGAGACTTGTAGGACTAACCCGATACTGGTTGCTGTGGCATTTGGCTGTGGTGCATAATGCAGACTAATGGCAAAAATAGTAGTGGGAATAAAACCTCCCAATATTGAAAACACCATGATAGCCAGATATTTCAGACCAAAAGACAAATTAAAATAAGTAGAGAAAGCCAGCCAGCACATCATGACCATAAGTATAAAACCTATACTAATGAGCCGTGCAGGTGCCAGACCACGATGTAATAAAAAACCGGAAGCAAACGTACCTAAAATATTAGAAACTGAAACAAGAGCAGTCAGTGTTCCGGCAACTTTTAGACTAATCTGCTCATCAAGATACAATGTCGGTAAAAAGCCAATTACTGTCAGCCATTGGCTGGTATAGCAGGCAAAAATAAGAGCCAAGATCAGTACAGGCGGATGACTTAAGGTTGTTCTCAAAAGCTTAATGAATAAAGGGAAGGAGCTATTTTGTATTTTGTTGATAGGCGGTAACTGTAGGTACACGACAGCCGCCAGCAGCAGGCAAGATAAGCCAAGCATATTCCAGATCTGCTGCCAGCTCCAGAACTCTAACAGGAATGGTATAAACAGCAGGGCGAGACCCACACCTAATCCCATATAGGATCCCCACAACCCCATTTTCAGGTTAAGTGATTCAGGCGTACTCAGCTGTTTAAGCAAAGCTGGAGCACATAAAGTGATAAAAAGGAAGCCAATACCTTCAATAAAACGGAAAATAAACAGGCTATAAAGATCGTTAATCCATAAACTGCCCATGCTTGCACAGCCTAGAATGACTAAACCCAATGTAAGACATCTTTTTAAACCAAAATATTGTGAAAGCCCGCCCAAGCTTAGAGCAAAACACATACCAGCTGCTTGTACCAGTGAAAGTGCTAAACCTGCCTGAGTTAAACTCAGGCCAATTTCCTGCTGTAGAATGGGTAAACCCGCAGATAGTTTACCTACGTGAATAGCGGCTAAATAGCCTGCGAAAATGATGCAAAAATTAGTCTTTAAAGAAGCTGGAGCCACGTTTTTCATCCATGAAAATATTGGAGTTTTTGAATATTAAGAGAATTTTTTTATAGTTTATAATGAGATTTTATAAAAAAATTAGAATTTTTGCATAATATGATAATTTTTATTAATCTTGTATTTGAGTCAGTAAAGCTCTTATACAAAACTTTACTCAAGAGAAAAATCATAATAAAGAACGAGAAGGGATATTTTTATCTTTAATTAAATTAAACTCTCGATAATTATACGAATTTATATAGGGTTAATAATAAAACTAGTTTAAACTTTAAAATTCCAAGAAAAAAACGATGACATGCTTGGTGAAAAAAAGTAAATAAACTTTTCGAAGCTTAAACTTTGTGATTACAATTAGCGGTCAAAAAACTGGTTCCCAGTCGAATTATTTTAGTATTGAAGAATTAAGCCGTGTCTGACTCACAACAACGTATATCCAAACATGTCATGATTATGGCTGCCGGCACAGGCGGCCATGTTTTTCCTGCGCTTGCTGTTGCCAAACAATTACAATCAGAAGGTGTTCAGGTTTCATGGTTGGCAACTCCTCAGGGTATGGAGAACCGCCTGCTTCAAGATCAGAAAATTCCAATTTACCAGATTGATATTCAGGGTCTACGTGGTAATGGCATACTTCGTAAACTCATGGCGCCCTTTAAAATTTTAAAGGCAACTTTTAGTGCTATGCGTTATATGAAGCAGCTAAAAATTGATGCGGTGGCTGGTTTTGGTGGATATGTTGCAGGACCTGGTGGCTTGGCTGCTCGTTTATTGGGTATACCTGTCATTATTCATGAACAGAACGCCGTAGCCGGTTTTACCAATATACAGCTTTCTCGTATTGCAAAAACAGTCTGTCAGGCATTTCCAGAAACTTTTCCGCTACAGTCCAAAGTGGTCACAACCGGTAATCCGGTTCGTAAAGAAATTGCTGAAATTCTAAATCCAAAATGGCGCTATGATCAGCGTGCAGCTGCACAGGCACCGCTAAATATTTTAATTGTGGGAGGCTCACTAGGTGCACAAGCATTAAATGAGCGAGTCCCTGCCGTATTAAAACAGTTTGATATGCCTTTAAAGGTATTTCATCAGTGTGGACAAAAACAGCTGGAACTTACCCAGTCTGCCTATCAGGGAGCACCAGCGAGTTTACAAGTTGAAGTACAGCCATTCATTACCGATATGGCCAAAGCTTATAGTGATGCTGACTTAATTATTTGTCGTGCTGGCGCACTTACTGTTACTGAAGTCGCAACTGCTGGGGTGGCTGCCATATTTGTACCTTTACCTATCGCTGTAGATGATCATCAGACTGCCAATGCCCGGTTTCTAGCAGATTTGGGTGCTGCCAAAATCTGTCAGCAAGCCGTCATGAGCCCTGAATATTTAAAAGAACTTTTAACGCCCTTACTTAACCGCCAGTTACTGACTGAAATGGCAGTCAAAGCGCGGCAACAGGCACAACCGAATGCAACTCAGCACGTGGTTGATTTAATTAAAAAATTGTAATATAGAGTTTATTATGTCTCCTTCTATTCCTGCTGAACAAGTTAAAGAATTAATTAAAATTCCTGAAATGCGCCGTATCAAGCAAATTCATTTTGTCGGAATTGGTGGGGCAGGTATGTGTGGTATTGCCGAAGTACTTAAAAATCAGGGTTACTGCGTTTCAGGCTCAGATATTAAGGCCTCGAAGACCACAGCTCAGCTCGAAGAAAATGGTATTGAAGTATTTATTGGCCATGCGGCTGATAATATTAAAGGTGCCAGTGTACTGGTAGTGTCTACCGCAATTGATCCTGAGAACCCGGAAGTCAAAGCCGCGATCGAACAGCGTATTCCAGTGGTACGCCGTGCCGAGATGCTGGGCGAGCTGATGCGTTACCGTCATGGAATTGCAGTAGCAGGGACTCATGGTAAAACCACAACTACCAGTCTCCTGACCTGTATGCTGGCAGAAGAAGGTATGGATCCTACTTATGTTATTGGCGGCTTGCTGAACCGTACTGGTGTAAATGCTGCATTAGGAGCAAGTCGTTATATCGTAGCTGAAGCCGATGAGTCAGATGCATCCTTTTTACATCTTGAGCCAATGGCAGCCATTGTGACCAATATCGATGCTGACCATATGGATACTTATGGCGGTAGTTTTGATGTACTGAAAGATACCTTTATCCAGTTCCTTCACAAGCTGCCATTTTACGGCTTGGCAGTTGTATGCGGTGATGATGCCAATATTCGTGAAATCATGCCGCGGATCGCGCGTCCATTATTAACTTATGGCTTCAATCCAGACAATGACATTCGCGCTGTCGATGTTGAACAGGATGGCATGCGCAGTCACTTTACGGTATTACGTAAAGATCGTGAGCCATTACGCCTGACGATTAACCAGCCCGGCCTGCATAATGTATTAAATGCACTGGCAGCTATTGGTGTTGCAACAGATGAAGGTGTATCCGATGCGGCAATTGGCCGTGCACTGGAAGGTTTCAGTGGCGTGGGGCGCCGTTTCCAGGTTCAGGGTGAGTTTGGGCTGGAACAGGGTACAGTCAAGCTGGTCGATGACTATGGACATCATCCGAAAGAGGTAGAAGCTACCATCAAGGCTGCACGGCAGAGCCACCCTGACCGTCGACTGGTTATGATGTTCCAGCCTCACCGCTTCAGCCGTACCCGAGACTGTTTTGATGACTTTGTCGATGTACTTTCACAGGTTGACCAGTTACTGTTACTTGAAGTTTACCCTGCTGGTGAAAAGCCGATAGTGGGTGCGGACAGCCGATCGCTAGCACGCAGCATCCGTCTGCGTGGCGAGGTTGAACCAATCCTGATCGATCCGGTCGAAGGCAATCTGCAGAATGTTATACAAAAAGTGTTACAACCGAATGACTTGTTATTAACCCAAGGTGCAGGTAACGTGGGGGCTATTTCACTTGAACTCGCTCATCACCAGCTCTATCTGAAATAGGACTTTTGGGTCATTTAAAAAATATTAGTGATAAAACTTTAAGGATATCAACGTGTCAAATGCTTTAAAATTCGGCAAAGTTGCAGTATTGCTTGGCGGGAAATCAGCAGAGCGAGAAGTTTCGTTAGATAGTGGTCGTGCTGTGCTTGAAGCATTGATACGTTCAGGGGTGGAAGCCGAGGCCTTTGATCCACAAGAACGTTGTGTCACTGAACTGGTGAATTATGACCGCGCTTTTATTGTATTGCATGGTCGTGGCGGTGAAGATGGACAGATTCAGGGTGTACTGGAGTGGTTAAATATTCCATATACCGGCACAGGGGTACAAGGTTCTGCGATTGGTATGGACAAGATCAAAACCAAGCAGGTCTGGCAGGGCAGTGAACTGCCGACAGCCCCACACCGTATTGTGAGCAAAGATGCCGATGCTGATGAGGTAATTGCCAGTCTTGGTTTGCCATTCATCATTAAACCGGTACATGAAGGTTCAAGTATTGGCATGAGTAAGGTAGAAAAACCTGAAGACTTTGCTGAAGCTTTGGCCAAGGCCACTGAACATGATGCTGTAGTCATGGCAGAAAAATGGATTAATGGCCGTGAGTTCACGATCGTATTGCTAAATGGCCAGGCCCTGCCAGTTATCCGTCTGGAGCCGCCAAAAGATGTCGCGTTTTATGATTATGAAGCTAAATATAATCGTAATGATGTGCAATATGGTATTCCTTGCGGCTTAAGTGAAGCTGAAGAGAAGATGCTTCAGGAGCTGGCCTTGCGTGCATTTCAGGCAGTGGGCTGTAAAGGCTGGGGCCGTATTGATGCCATGCAGGATGAACAGGGTAATTTCTGGCTGCTTGAAGTCAATACTGTACCGGGCATGACCAGCCATTCACTGGTTCCTAAAGCAGCCAAGGCTGTGGGTTATGATTTTGACCAGCTTTGTGTCACGATTTTGGAGCAAACACTGCAAGATCATGGAGTAGACCAGTAAGCCATGGCTCAGCTTCCGACTTCTATGCGCCGTAAACCACGGGCAGCAATTACTTCTATTCATGAAAAACCACCAACCCGGAAGGAAAAGCTTACTAATCTGGGTGGGTGGCTGATGCTGGTAATTGCCTGCTTGGTGCTGGTTATAGGAGTTTATGGTTTATACAGGGTTATGACAGATGCTACTGTGGCTGAACTTCAGGTAGTTGGAGCACGCTCTGACGCCGAACAGCAGCAGCTGGTCAAACATCTGGACCCGGTAATTCAGGCTAACTATTTTACCTCTGATCTGGAACAGATCCGGGACGAAGCCTTGGAAATATCTTGGGTAGATAGAGTCGTCGTATCACGCGCATGGCCAAATGCCATCCGGGTACGTGTTATGCCACGTCATGCAATTGCCCGTTGGGGAACAGGACGACTGCTTAGTGACAGTGGTGATATTTTTACTGAGGCGGTGTATAGCAGTCATCAGCAATTGCCCTTACTCCATGGTCCGGCCAGTCAGTCCAAGGTGATGATGCGCCGTTACAATGAGATCAATCAATTATTTCGACCAGTCAATTTGCGTTTAAAAGAACTTTATTTAACAGAACGCATGACTTGGTTTATGCAATTTGATTCTGGACTTCGTATCATCGTGGACCAAGATCAGACTATGAGTAAACTGCAACGTTTGAGTCATCTGGCACAAACTGACTTAAAACCAGTGTGGAACAAAATCTCGGCAATTGACCTGCGTTATCGTAATGGCCTGGCTATTCAGTGGAAAAGTGCAGCACCACCTAAAATTATAAATAGTCAGTTTGTTGTAACGATTGATGACACAAGCATTGCAGGCGGAATAAGGGCAAAGCCATAATACGTGGCTTTATAAGATTGAGGCATTGGGCCAAATATAAACAACGAACATAAAATGGTAGTGAGTAATGAGTGAAGCTGTTCCCTCGGTTGTTGCGATTGATATTGGGACGCACAAAGTTTCAGTTTTAATTGGTAAGGTCCATGCTCCGGATAATATTCAGGTCATTGGTATGGCGAGTGCTCGCAACCGGGGTATGAATAAAGGAAAAATTGTCAGTCTCGATAAAGTCATTGCCGCAATAAAAAATGCTGTCGCAGAAGCAGAAAATATGGCGGAATGCCGTATCCACTCGGCTTGGGTGTCTATACCGAGTACAGAATTAAAAAGTTTCTATGCTGCTGGCCGTACCCCTGTTACCAATCCGGAACGTATTATCAGCACCAATGAAGTGGTGCGTGCGTTGGAACTAGCCAAGGCAAGCCATGTAACAGCAGACTACTATCTGGCCAGTGCTGTACCATTAGGTTTTGAACTGGATGACACGCCAGAATGGGTGCAAAATCCGATTAATATGTCAGCACAGAGTATGACCGGACATTATCAGCTAATGATGATGCCAATCAGCACTATGCAAAATCTTGACCGGGCCATGAAAGGTGCAAATATTGGGGTTGAGAAGATGGTGGTATCTTCTTTGGCAACATCGGAAGGCAGCCTGTTGAAAGATGAAAAAGAATATGGCGTCTGTCTGGTCGATATAGGTGCAGGTACCACCAATCTGGCGGTCTATCTTGACGGTCATTTAGCACTGGTTCATACCTTGCAGCGAGGAGGGGAGCATGTTACCCGGGATATTGCTGCTGTGCTGCAAACAACGACTGAAGAAGCCGAGCGTATTAAAATATTACATGGTTGTGTTGATTTACATGCAGTAAAGCCTGATCATATGATTCAGGTACAAGGGATTGATGGTCCGCAAACGATTAGTCGCATTGAACTTGCAGAAATTATTATTGCACGCTATGAAGAAATTTTTTCTAAAATTCGAGAAGAACTAGAACGAAGTGGTGCAATTCATGGCTTGTATCATGGTGTCGTGCTTACAGGGGACGCATGCCAGATCGAAGGCATGGTAAATCTGGCGCGCCGTATGCTAGGTGTATCCGCCCATTTAGGTAATCCACCTTTACAGGTGTATGCAGAAGAACAGCATCAGGCTTCTTTGCGTCGCTCCATGTATGCCACTGCTTCAGGTTTACTACTTTTTAGCCAAAGTGAAATGCAGGCGACCGTTGATGAGCCGGAAGAAACAGAGAAACGCCCATTCTGGAGTCGGGTTGCCAATGGATGGACTAACCTGAATAGCAAACTAAAATCGATCTTCTAGGATGTATGGGTTTTTTGGGAATATTGTTAGGAAGTTGTAAGTGAAAAGCCGTGTACTTGACAAGGTGAGCATTGCACAGCATTCTAAAAAATATTTTTTACAGATCAAGGCAGTATACGGGCTAAAGTGACTGCCACAATTTAATTAGGAAATCTAAAGGTCATGTTGTCCTCATTTGAACTAATAGAAGATGAACCAAGCGATAGCAACGGTCAGGCCCGTTTCACTGTATTTGGTGTAGGCGGTGGTGGCGGTAATGCTGTACAGCATATGGTGCAGTCCGATATCAAAGGTGTAAAGTTTGTCTGTGCTAATACCGACAAACAAGCTCTCGACCGGATGAACGCTCCATTTAAAATCCAGCTTGGCGAACAAAGTACACGTGGTCTTGGCGCAGGTGCTAATCCGGAAGTAGGACAGATTGCCGCTGAAGAAAGTCGCGAAGTAATCCGTCAGCATCTTGAAGGTGCTGATATGGTTTTTGTGACTGCTGGAATGGGCGGGGGAACAGGTACAGGGGCCGCACCTGTGGTTGCTGAAATTGCTAAAGAGATGGGGATTTTAACCGTCGGTGTAGTGACCACGCCTTTTAACTTTGAAGGCCGTCGTCGTCAGCGTTCTGCAGAAAAGGGTATTGATGCGCTTGAAGCTCATGTCGATTCCCTGATTATCATTCCAAACCAGCGCCTGCTCAGTGTGTTTGGTGATATTTCCATGCAGGATGCATACAAAAAAGCAGACGATGTACTGCTTAATGCAGTACGTTCAATCTTTGATCTGGTTGTACGTCCAGGGCATATTAACCTTGACTTTGCTGACTTGAAAACTGCAATGAGTACCCGTGGCTATGCCATGATGGGTGAAGGACGTAGCAGTGGACAGGATCGTGCCGAGAACGCAGCCCGTCTGGCTATTCGTAGTCCGTTACTTGATAATGTTAATATCATGAATGCCAAAGGTGTTCTAATTAATATTACAGGTGGTGCTGACGTAACTTTACGTGAAACCGAGATTATTACAGATGTCGTTAACCAGATCGTGGATCTGGATGATGGTGAGGTATTCTTTGGTACGGTATTTGATCCAGATGCGCGTGATGAAATTCGTGTTACAGTCATTGCCACCGGTTTGACCCGTAATGCTGCTGATGCCGTTGAGCCAAAACGCCAGGCCCAGTCAGCTCAAGCACGCACTCAGGCTACCCCCCATGTTTCTGTTGAAGAAGATGATGTGCCTGCTATCAGCAAGCGTCAGGCTGTAGAAGCTCCAGCAGCCTCTACACCAAGCTCTACGCCGCGTTCCTCACCAATGAGTATTCAGGATTACCTGAAAAACCAGCAACGCAAGTAAAAATGCAGCTAGTTTGAACAAAAGCTGATGTCTTTACAAAAGGTAGTGGTCAAACACTACCTTTTTGTTTTTTATCAATGGCTAAATATGCTAACGTATAGCGGTTTTTTAGGTGGAAGACAAAAAGCGAATGTTGAAACAGCGTACCCTCAAACGTATGGTCAAAGCCAGTGGCATTGGACTGCATAGCGGTCAGAAAGTCATGATTAACTTTGTTCCGCATACAATTGATGGCGGCATCATATTTCGTCGTATTGATCTAAACCCTCCTGTTGATATTCCTGCTGATGCCTTACTCATCCAGGAAGCATTTATGTGTTCTAACCTGGTGCAGGAAAATGCCAAGGTTGGAACCATTGAGCATGTCATGAGTGCAATTGCCGGCTTGGGAATTGATAACCTGATTGTGGAGGTTTCAGCCTCTGAAGTGCCAATTATGGATGGTAGTGCAGGTCCATTTATTTATTTACTCATGCAAGGTGAGCTGGTTGAACAAAATGCACCCAAGAAGTTTATTAAAATTTTAAAGCCGGTTGAAGCCTTGATTGATGACAAACAGGCTATTTTTACTCCCCATCATGGCTTTCAGTTAAATTTTACAATTGATTTTGATCATCCTGCATTTGCTAAAGAATACCAATCTGCCACGATTGACTTCTCTACTGAAACTTTCGTATATGAAGTTAGTGAAGCCCGAACTTTTGGGTTTATGAAAGATCTGGATTATCTAAAAGCAAATAATCTGGCACTAGGAGCCAGTCTTGAAAATGCAATTGGTGTAGATGATACCGGCGTAGTGAACGAAGAGGGGCTACGTTTCTCAGATGAGTTTGTACGCCATAAAATCTTGGATGCAGTAGGTGACCTATATCTGCTCGGGCACCAGATTATTGCTAAATTCGATGGCTATAAGTCTGGCCATGCTTTAAATAATCAGCTGCTACGCAATGTGCAGAGTGATCCCAGTAATTATGAAATTGTAACATTTAATGACATTGAGGACTGCCCAATTTCTTATGTAAGTCTTTCATAAGTCATTGTCTTTATATGGTTATGTTATAATATAACATGTAAAAATGTGAAATAATTCTCTAAATATCTTCTCTAAAGTAATTGTATATTGCTGCCATGTTACTTTTTATTGCTTGCCAAACGTAGCAAGGCTTGGCTAAGCTTGGGGTCGCTCACAAAGCCAGCAGCATTTCGTAACATTTCCTGTGTTTCTGGTGCAAGTGATTGAGAAGATGCAGTTCTGATAGGAGTATCAGGTTGTCTAGACCTGAGATAAGGCCGGATCTGTTTCAGATCTTTCAGTTCAGCATGTTGAGCTAACTTAGAAATATATTGCTTTTGCAGGTAGCCGAGCTGACTAATCAAGGCTTGATTTTCACCAGTTACCGTCAAAATGCCGTATTCATAACACACGACTTGCCATTGTTCCGGTTGGGGTAATAGCGGTTGAATTAGTTTCGTAAGTTTCTGCCATTTAGCAACTTGCGCTTTAAGAAACGTTAAGTTTCCTGTTTTTAGGTGTTTTCTTGTCTGTTGAAAGACGTTGAAAGGTTCTGACATACATATTTTCCACATAGTAATGTCTTAATCTTATGCGCTTGTTTCAGCTGATATCAAGGAAGAGATCACAAGGAACCTTGAGTAAGAACAGTTAAATGAGGTTTTTATGCACACGCGTCGTATTTTACTAGCGTTTTCACTCGCCGCATCAGCTGCATCAGTTGCATTTGCAGATCTGGTTGAATTAAACGGTACCACATCATCACCAGATCGTCTTGAAGAACTTACCCGTACTTTGGCTCAAGGTTCATATTCTCAGCCGGATGATATTAATATTCCAGCAAACACAAATGTCAGTATTACTCTTCGCGAGAAAACTGTTGAATTGAATAATGAATCTTTAGCAAAGAAGTACGGAACTAAAGCGACCCCATCTTATAACTCCAGTAATCCTTATTCATGGCTAGTCAGCCATCCCCTACCTGATATGAAACGCGTCAGTTCTAATTACGGTGGCCGTGTTATGGGTGGCCGGGCTGAAAATCATTCAGGTCTGGATCTATCTGCACCTAGTGGTACTCCAATCTATGCAACTGGCCCAGGTATTGTGACCAAATCAGGCTGGGGTACAGGCTATGGCCAGTATGTAGAAATTAATCATGGTAATGGTTATTTAACTCGCTATGCCCATGCTTCACGTTTAGTCGCCCGTGTAGGTGACCGTGTTGAAGCAGGTGAACATATTGCAAATGTTGGCTGTACCGGCCGCTGTACCGGCCCGCATCTTCATTATGAAGTAGTCAAAGATGGCCAGCGTAAGAATCCTTCAACTTACCTTGCTATGCTGCCATAAAATTATAGTATCACCACTTTTAATATGAATTGTATGAAAAATCGCCTATATTGGCGATTTTTTGTTATTCTGAGTAATAAAACGTCACTTAGTATTTATCTTATGAATAATTCTCCATGATGGCATTCACCTGCGGCGATACCTGCTCTACACGAAAACATGATACATATAGGGGATAAGACAGGAAGATTAATTAAGAGAAAGGTGAGTTATGGCGTTTTACGGTGATACCGACGCACAGGAAACACAAGAATGGCAAGATGCTTTTGATTCAGTACTACAGCATATGGGTACAGAGCGGGCAGCATTTCTGCTTGAAAAATTGTATCAGCGCGCGATAGCTAAACATGTTCCTATTCAGCGTCTCAATACGCCATATCTCAATACAATCTCAGTAGATGAACAGCCTGCTATGCCGGGTGATCAGGATATGGAGCGAAGAATTCGCGCTCTGATTCGCTGGAATGCCTTGGCAATGGTGTTACGTGCTAACAAGACTGGTGATGATCTTGGTGGCCACTTGGCAAGTTTTGCATCTAGTGCCACCCTGTATGATGTAGGTTTTAACCATTTTTTCCGTGCTGCTAGTGATAATTTCGGCGGTGATATGATCTATTATCAAGGTCATTGTGCACCGGGCATTTACGCACGTTCATTTCTGGAAGGCCGACTCACTGAAGAGCAGCTCGGCAATTTTCGCCGTGAAGTAGGCGGAAATGGTTTACCAAGCTATCCACATCCTTATCTGATGCCAGATTACTGGCAATTCCCGACAGTATCTATGGGCTTGGGACCAATCATGTCAATTTATCAGGCCCACATTCAGAAATATCTGATGAACCGTGGCCTGATTAAAGAAGAAGACCGGAAAATCTGGGCGTACCTGGGTGATGGCGAGATGGACGAGCCAGAGAGTCTGGGTGCGATCTCATTGGCAGGTCGCGAAAAGCTCGATAACCTGATTTGGGTAGTGAACTGTAACCTGCAGCGTCTGGATGGCCCGGTACGTGGTAATGGTAAAATTATCCAAGAATTAGAATCGTTGTTCCGTGGGGCAGGCTGGCGAGTAATCAAGGTAGTGTGGGGTCGCCACTGGGATCCGTTACTGGCTAAAGATACCTCTGGTGCATTAAAAGCTGCAATGGAAGAAGCAGTAGATGGTGACTATCAGCGCTATCAGGTTAAAGGTGGAGCCTATACGCGTGCTCACTTCTTCGGTAAATATCCGGAAGCTGAAGAGCTGGTAAAGAATTTAAGCGATGAAGATATTGATAATCTGAATCGTGGCGGTCATGACCCGTACAAGGTCTTTGCTGCCTATGCTGAGGCAACCAAAGCCAAAGGTCAGCCGACAGTTATTTTAGCTAAAACAGTAAAAGGTTATGGACTGTCTGAAGAAATTGAAGCGGTAAACAAGACGCATCAGATCAAGAAAATGCAGCTTGAGTCACTGAAATATGTTCGTAACCGCTTCAATCTGCCATTTAATGATGAACAGCTTGAAGAACTACCATTCTATCGTCCGAGCGAAAATTCTCCCGAGCTAAAATATCTTAAGGCACGGCGCGAAGCTCTAGGGGGTTATCTACCGGCACGACGCAAAGAAAGCTATGCTCTGGATATTCCAGAACTGTCAGTTTTTGATAGCGTTCTACGTGGCAGTAATGGTAAACAGCAATCTACCACCATGGTAATGGTACGCCTGATCTCAGCATTGCTTAAAGAAAAAGCAATTAAAGATCATGTTGTTCCGATCGTACCGGATGAGGCACGTACTTTTGGCCTGGAAGGCATGTTCCGGCAGTTAGGTATTTATGCGGCACATGGTCAGCAGTATACGCCAGAAGATAATGAACAGCTCATGAATTACCGTGAAGCCAAAGATGGGCATATGCTTCAGGAAGGTATCAACGAAGCCGGAGCCATGAGTGCCTGGGCTGCGCTGGGAAGTAGCTATTCAACCAATAATTTGCCGATGATTCCGATGTACATGTATTACTCCATGTTCGGTTTCCAGCGTATCGGTGATATTGCCTGGGCTGCAGGAGATGCGCAGGCTCAAGGTTTCTTGCTGGGTGCAACTGCAGGTCGCACTACCCTGAATGGTGAAGGTTTGCAGCATCAGGATGGTCATTCACATATTCTGGCCAGTACCATTCCAAACTGTGTTTCATATGACCCTTGCTTTGGTTATGAGCTGGCTGTTGTGGTACATGATGGTTTGCAACGCATGTATGTAAATCAGGAACGTGTGTTCTATTACCTGACGCTCATGAATGAAAACTATGAACATCCACCAATGCCACAGGGTGTAGAAGAGGGCATCAAACGCGGGATGTACCTGCTTGAAGAAGATGATAAAGCCACTGTCCAGTTACTGGGTTCAGGCGTTATTCTGCGTGAAGTGATCAAGGCTGCTAAAATTCTGCGTGAGGAATATCAGGTTCATGCCAATGTCTGGAGCGTCACCAGCTTCAATGAACTGGCACGTGATGGAATGGCATGTGAAGAATATAACCGCCTGCATCCGTTAAATGAAGAAACCCGAGAATCTTGGGTTTCTCAGCAGCTGCGTGGTACAGATGGTATCGTGGTTGCAGCAACGGATCACATGCGTACTTATAGTGAACAGATCCGCGCTTATCTGCCAGATAACCGGCCTTATGTTACATTGGGTACAGATGGCTACGGCCGTTCTGATACCCGCGCCAATCTTCGCAGTTATTTTGGTGTAGATGCAGCTCATATCGTGGTTGCCACTCTGAAAAAACTGGCAGATGAAGGTGAAGTTGAAAACCGTCTGGTTAAAGATGCCATTTCCAGTTTTGAGCTGGAAACAGACCGTCCGGTAGCTTGGGCACCTCAAGCTCATCCGGAAGTCCAGACAGTTGCAGAATATCAAGAACCAGTATCAGGTGAGGAGAACTAAGCCCTATGCAAATCAAGACACCTGATATCGGCGTAGATCAAGCGAATGTTGCAGAAGTTCTGGTCAAAGTAGGCGACCGTATTGAAGTAGATGACAGCATTGTCGTGTTGGAATCCGATAAAGCAACGGTTGAAGTGCCTGCCACTTCAGCCGGAGTAGTTAAAAGTATCCTGGTCAATCAGGGCGATGACGTGACTGAAGGCACAGCATTGATTGAACTTGAAGCAGAAGATACATCTGGTGGCGTTACTGAAGCTCAAGAAGCCGATGCAGCACAGAAAACTTCAGAAAATACTCCAACTGAATTACCTGACCGGGAAATTCAGCAGGAAATATCATCCCATCAGCCAAACTCTCCGACCCAAGCTGCTCAACCGTCTGAATCTGGCTCATCTTCAGCTGCTACGGTTGAAGTTAAGTTGCCTGATATTGGGGTAGAGAAAGCACTGGTGGGTGAGCTGCTGGTTCAGGTAGGTGATGATATTCAGGTTGACCAGAGTATTGCAGTAGTTGAGTCAGACAAAGCCACCGTAGAAGTACCAAGTACTGTAGCAGGCAAAGTACAAAGTATTACCGTCAAAGAAGGTGATAGCGTTAAAGAAGGTGTGGTGCTGATTACTGTACGGACCGCTGAAGGTTCGGCCGAGCCTGTATCAGAGAAGCCTTCCGTCCAGTCTGCTACAGAAAAATCTGCATCTCAACAGCAGGCTGCTACATCAGTTGAAAATAGTAGTAGTGCTGAAAGTACAGAAATTGAAGTCACTGTACCGGACCTTGGGGTAGACAAAGCCACAGTCACTGAAATTTTAGTTAAAGTCGGTGACCGTGTAGAGGCTCAGCAAAGCTTGTGTGTGGTTGAGTCAGACAAGGCTTCAGTTGAGATTCCAAGTTCTGCTGCCGGCATCATTAAGGCGTTACATGTAGAGTTAAACCAGGTCGTTAAACAGGGACTATTACTGGCTGTAGTAGAGACAGAGAAATCATCTGAACCGGTTAAAACTAAACAGGCTGCAGCGGTTAAAGAGCAGGATGCTGCAACGCAACAGACTGTAGCTAAGCCGCAAAATGATACTGGTACTTTGTCAGCTCCACAGCAGGGCACTGATAAGTTAAGTAAAGAACAGCAACTTGAAAATGCCAAGGTTTATGCTGGGCCTGCAGTACGGAAGCTGGCTCGTGAACTGGGTGTAGTATTAGCACAGGTTAAGGCATCGGGACCGCATGAACGTGTAATGAAGGAAGACGTTTTTGCATATGTCAAAACTCGTCTGACTGAAGTGCAAAAACCTGCAAGCTCAACTCCAGCACCTGTGGTTTCAGGTTTGCCAGCTTTGCCAGATTTTACTGCTTTTGGTGGTGGTGAACTGAAAACCATGACACGTTTGCAGCAGGTGTCTGTTCCACAGCTTTCACTCAACAATTATATTCCTCAGGTAACCCAGTTTGATCTGGCTGATATTACCGAACTTGAGGCATGGCGTGGTGAATTGAAAGCTAACTTTAAAAAAGAAGGCATCAGTCTGACTATCTTGGCCTTTATCGCCAAGGCGGTTGCTCACCTGTTAAAAGAAGAGCCTTATTTTGCAGGTCATCTGGCTGATGACCAGAAAGCAGTAATGCTGCGTCATGAAATTCATATGGGTATTGCGGTAGCTACGCCAGATGGGTTGACTGTACCGGTACTACGTAATCCTGACCGGAAATCTATCCGTCAGATTGCACAGGAATTGGGGGAGCTGAGCCAGAAGGCGCGTGATAAAAAGCTGTCTCCAAAAGACCTGCAAGGTGCCAACTTTACCATTACCAGTCTGGGTTCAATCGGTGGTACGGCATTTACGCCGCTGGTTAACTGGCCACAAGTGGCAATTCTAGGAATTTCTCCGGCAACCATGCAACCAGTGTGGAATGGTGAGACTTTTGATCCGCGCCTAATGTTGCCATTATCATTGTCTTATGATCATCGGGTCATCAATGGTGCTGATGCAGCACGTTTTACCAATAAGCTGACCAAACTGTTAAAGGATATTCGCAGTTTATTGCTGTAATCTCTTTATCTTGATAAAAAGCCCTGCGATTGCGGGGCTTTTTATCAGCCCGATTAAAAAATATTAATGTATAAACCCGGGTTTAAAATAAAAGGGGTTTGAAAATTTGGCTGGCTCGTTTTACACTAGGCCTACTTCATTGGGGAGTAGCCGCTATTTACGTTCCAGTAAATAGGTGATGATCAACATAATTGTTCAACAGAACATGGTCATCATAGCCAAAGAACCCGAGCTTTAATTCTTTTGTTGGCAAGACCTTTGATTTATCTTTCTGCTTGATTATGGCTGGCGGGAGAGATAAGTCATGGGACTACGCTAGCCAGAGAATAATCATGCCAGATTTTTTCACCTCCTTAATCTCTAATATGCCAACTAGTATGGCGGCTTTTTCTGTATCGACAGCGATTGTTGCTCTGGCTGAAATGGGCGATAAAACTCAGCTTTTGGCCCTTTTGTTGGCTGCGCGTTTCCGTAAGCCTTTACCTATTATTTTGGCCATTCTCGCTGCTACGCTGATTAATCACGGGCTTTCCGCAGTATTAGGGCAATTTATTACCCGTATGGTTGACCCGACTGTAATGATGTGGATTCTGGCAGCAGGTTTTATTGGCATGGCAATCTGGATGCTGATTCCTGACGAGCTGAATGATGAAACTGAAAATATTAATAAATGGCAGCGCTACGGGGTGTTTGGTGCCACATTTGTATTATTCTTCCTGGCAGAAATTGGTGATAAAACCCAGATCGCTACAGTCGCCTTGGCAGCTCGTTTTGACAGTATTTTCTGGGTAACAGCCGGCACTACGCTAGGTATGCTTCTGGCTAATGTACCTGCAGTGTTTATTGGCGATAAGCTGGCACACAAGCTGCCCATAGCTCTAATTCACAAGATTAGTGCCTTTATCTTCTTGGCGATTGGTATCTTTACTATTGTGCAGCATTACTTTTTCTAAGCCAACTTTATGACAGCCCGGCAGATACCGGTCGGGCTGTATTTTATATTTTGAGCCTACTTAAAAAACTGCCTGAGCAGTACAAACTAAATTTTTTATTTTATTGTAAGTTTTAATGAATCCCATTATTTTAATAAGGAATTAAAAATTTAACTTGTTAAGTCAATTTGGGGTAGGGGATGAGTTTAGATCGCACCACATCACAGGTGCTGTTTGATAACGGCACACATAAATGCATCAGTTTTACCAGTCTGGTTAAAGGTGAAGGTGTACAGGCCAATCAGTTTCTGATTATTGATCATGAGCGGGCGGCGGTTCTCGACCCTGGTGGCGACTTAACATATATTCCCCTGACCATGGAATTAAACCGTTACACCCGGCTGGCCAATCTTGATTATGTAATGGCTTCACACCAAGATCCGGATATTATTACTTCCATGCCACGCTGGCTGGTTTATACCGATGCCAAGGTGGTTGCATCAAAACTCTGGGCACGCTTTTTACCCCATCTGAACTCAGCCTTCATGAGTGACCGCATGAAAGGTAACTGGCTGGACCGTCTGGTTGAGCTCCCAGATCAGGGGCAGAGTATTGCGCTGGGACATGCTGCGATACTGGCTATTCCGGCTCACTTTTTACATTCAGTGGGTAATTTTCAGTTCTACGATCCGGTTTCTAAAATTTTATTTTCAGGTGATATGGGTGCTTCTATGGTAGAGAATGCCAGTCAGCCACTTGAAGACTTTGAAGCTCATATTCCTAAAATGAAAGCTTTTCACCAGCGCTATATGTGTGCAAATAAGGTTATCCGTTTATGGGTGAATATGGTTCGTAAAATGGATATTGAAATGATTGTGCCACAGCATGGCAGTGCATTTATTGGCAAGGAAAAAGTGAAACAGTTTCTGGACTGGATTGAGACACTCCAGTGTGGCGTTGATCTGATGGATGAGCGTATTTTTCACTGCCCGGTTTAAAATATTAAAAAATACTTGAGTAGAAAAACAACATTTTCTAAGATTCTGCTATTGGAAATAGCCAATATCTAGACTAACGAGAATATAAGAAAATGTTGTCTCAAGTAACTTATGAAAATGCCTGTTTAAGCTGTGGTGCCTGCTGTGCCTATTACCGGGTATCATTTTATTGGGCAGAAGGCGAACAGATTCCTGAACATCTGGTAGAGCCAATTACACCAGTTTACTCATGCATGAAAGGGACTAACCAGACCCAGCCACGTTGTCAGGCACTAGAAGGAACGCCAGGAGAACAGGTTAGCTGTAGTATTTATAGTATGCGAAGTTCAAGCTGCCAGGAAGTTCAGGCTGGTGACAGTCAGTGTAATAAAGCGCGAAGCGCGCATGGGATGATTCCGCTGATTAATATTGAACCTCAGGTAATCAATGATGACAGCTACGATCAGGTTAGCTAAGCATAAATAAAAATAAAACGAGTAGGATGATAAAACTATGGGCAAAAATGCTTCTGCGAAGATACTGATTTCTCTGGTCTGAAATCGCTGAAATAAAAATTCTCTGAGAGAAAAATGAAATTTGAGGAGAAATTTGTTTATAATAGCTCACGGAAATTACCAGTGAGACTGTTATGCTGACCATCGTTCAAGAAGCGTTAACCTTCGATGATGTCTTGTTACTCCCTGCCTACTCTACTGTTCTCCCAAAAGATGTCTCCTTAAAGACACGTTTGACCCGCGGTATTCAACTTAATATTCCTCTTGTTTCAGCAGCTATGGATACTGTAACTGAGTCACGTATGGCAATTGCCATGGCTCAGAACGGTGGTATCGGTATTCTGCATAAGAATATGGATATTGCACTTCAGGCTGCAGAAGTGCGCCGTGTCAAAAAATTTGAAGCCGGTATGGTTAAAGACCCGATTACAGTTACCCCTGAAACCACTGTACGTGAACTGATTGCGATTACGCAAGCCAATAATATCAGTGGTGTACCTGTGGTTAAAGATGGCCAGGTGGTCGGCATTGTTACTGGCCGTGATACCCGTTTTGAAACTAATCTTGAACAGCCTGTCAGCAATATTATGACGCCACAAGAGCGCTTGGTGACTGTGCGGGAAGGCGAGTCTAAAGAAAATATTCAGGCCTTACTGCAACAGCACCGTATTGAAAAAGTACTGGTCGTGGACGAGCAGCATGCGCTTAAGGGGCTGATTACGGTAACGGATTTCCGTAAAGCTGAACTTTATCCAAATAGCTGTAAAGATGATCTTGGCCGATTGCGTGTTGGTGCAGCAGTAGGAACTGGTGCCGAAACACCAAGCCGTGTTGAAGCCTTGGTTGAGGCAGGTGTAGATGTCATTGTGGTCGATACTGCTCATGGTCACTCAGCCGGTGTAATTGAACGTGTCCGCTGGGTCAAGAATAACTATCCGCAGGTTCAAGTCATTGGTGGAAATATTGCCACAGGTGATGCTGCGCTGGCGTTACTTGATGCCGGTGCAGATGCAGTTAAGGTAGGTATTGGACCAGGTTCAATCTGTACCACCCGTATTGTTGCTGGTATTGGTATGCCGCAGATCTCTGCAATTGACAGTGTGGCCAGTGCACTTAAAGAACAGATTCCACTGATTGCAGATGGCGGTATCCGTTTCTCGGGTGACATGGCCAAAGCAATTGGTGCAGGTGCTAGTACGATTATGGTCGGCTCATTGCTAGCAGGAACTGAAGAAGCGCCAGGTGAGGTTGAATTCTTTCAGGGACGTTATTATAAGGCCTATCGTGGCATGGGTTCACTAGGAGCAATGGCTGGAGCGACCGGGTCTGCAGACCGCTACTTCCAGGATTCTAAAGCGGGTGCCGAGAAATTGGTTCCAGAAGGTATTGAAGGCCGTGTACCATATAAAGGCCCGATGGGTAATATTGTGCACCAGATGATGGGCGGTTTACGTTCATCCATGGGTTATACCGGATCTGCGACAATTGATGATCTTCGCCAAAATGCTAAATTTGTAAAAATTACGGCAGCAGGTATGTCTGAGTCTCATGTACATGATGTCACGATTACTAAAGAAGCACCTAACTACCGTGTGGGTTAAATCATGATTGGGCTATTTTTGACCTGATCCTTATAGAAAAAGCCGTCAGTTTTATGACGGCTTTTTTGTTTTGGTGTAAAGTAAATCCAATTTGCAACAGCTTGGTTAAATAACCATAAACTATAAGAAGTGAGTAAAATATGAGCTATTTTGGAACCGATGGTATCCGTGGTAAATTCGGTGAACTCCCAATCACCCCTGAATTTGCCTTAAAACTTGGTTTCGCTGCAGGTAAGGTACTCAAAAGAATCAATCCTTCTGATAAAACATTAGTTGTACTAGGTAAAGATACCCGTTTGTCCGGGTATATTTTAGAGTCAGCCTTACAGGCTGGTCTTAACGCTGCTGGCGTTTATGTACATTTACTTGGGCCTTTACCAACTCCCGCAATTGCCCATTTGACACGAGCTTTACATGCCCATGCCGGGATCGTCATTTCTGCTTCGCATAATCCTTATTTTGATAATGGTATTAAATTCTTTTCCAGTCAGGGTAAAAAATTGCCAGACGAGCTTCAAGAAGCAATTAATGCGGAACTGGAAAAAGAAATTCGTATTGAGGATACGGCTAATCTGGGTAAGAGTGTCCGGGTAAAAGATGCAGCTGGCCGTTATATTGAATTCTGTAAATCCACCTTTCCTTACCATCATGATCTCCGTGGCCTGAAAATTGTAGTAGATTGTGCCAATGGAGCAGCCTATAACGTAGGTCCTGCTGTTTTTCGCGAATTAGGGGCAAAAGTTATTGCTCTATATAATGAACCAGACGGCCTAAACATTAACGAGCAATGTGGTTCAACTCATCCAGAAAACCTGCAAAAAGCAGTAATACAGTCACATGCCGACCTCGGTATTGCATTTGATGGCGATGCTGATCGGGTCGTTATGGTAGATAAAGCCGGTAACCTGATTGATGGTGACCATATTCTGTATATTCTTGCGACACAAACCAGCCAGAAACCTGCAGGTATTGCCGGTACCCTGATGAGTAACCTGTCACTGGAACTGGCATTAAAAAAAGCCGGTGTCGATTTTGTTCGGGCCAAAGTCGGTGATCGCTATGTATTGCAGGCACTGGAAGAGAATGGCTGGATGACTGGCGGTGAACCTTCTGGACATATTCTTACCTTGGATAAGAGTACAACAGGAGACGCTATTATTGCTGCACTTCAGGTATTAACTGTCATGGTTGAGCAGGGTAAGGCTCTGGATGAACTGGTTGCAGACTTTGAGCTTTTTCCACAAGAGCTCATTAATATTCGTTTAGAAAAAATGATTGATCCTTATTCGATTCCTGCATTGGTTGCTGAATTTGAAAAAGCTGAAGCACAGCTTGAAGGGAGAGGACGGCTTTTAATAAGAAAATCAGGTACTGAACCGGTCATCCGTGTCATGGTAGAGGGTGAAAATGAGCAGGAAGTAAAAGCACTGGCTCAACATCTGGCCAATGCCGTAAAAAATCAGGCAGATATACTTGTGGAGGGCTAAAGCATGAGTGATGTAATTAAAGATTTAAGTGAGTTACGCCTGACTTATCAGAAAGGTGAGCTGCATGAAGCAGAAGTAGATACCCAGCCACATGAGCAGTTCTTGAGCTGGTTTAATTATGCTCTTCAAGCAGGATTACATGAACCTTATGCCATGTCCTTGGCTACCGCAAATGCTCAGGGACGACCACATGTGCGTACTGTGTTGCTGCGCGGTGCCACTGAAACAGGTTATGACTTCTATACCAATTATGACAGTCAAAAAGGCTTGGATCTGGCAGTTAACCCTTATGCCGAGCTGCTATTTTACTGGCCTGTATTGGAACGGCAGATCCGTGTTCATGGGCGAGTTGAGAAAATTTCAGAACAGGAGTCAACGGAGTATTATCATAAGCGGCCACATGACAGTCAGGTTGCTGCCCATATCAGTCAGCCACAGAGTGGCGTAATTTCTAGCCGTGAAGAATTACAGCAGCGCTTTCAGACTCTACAGCAGCAAGTAGAGAACCAGCCTCTTGAAAAACCTGTATTCTGGGGAGGCTATCGTCTACACCCTGAATATTATGAATTCTGGCAGGGACGACCTAACCGTTTACACGACCGTCTCAGTTATGAAAGAATCGATGGTCATTGGAAATTACAACGATTAATGCCATAGATGCCGAATATTCAAGTTAAGCAACGCCCTTTACTGACACGTGTAGAAAGTTTTCAACACGTGTCACCCTTTCTTGCCCAGATTCTGGCCAGACGTGGAGTCGCTTCTGAACAAGAACTTGAACTCAGATTAAAATATCTGCTTTCTCCTTGTCTTAAAGGACTGGAGCAGGCAGTTGAGATTATAAATCAGGCCATTGACCAGCAGAAAAAAATTGTTATTGTCGGTGATTACGATGCAGATGGTGCAACCAGCACTGCTCTGATGATTCTTGCTTTAAGAGATATGGGCGCAGATGTAGCCTATCTGGTTCCTGACCGGTTTAAATATGGTTATGGACTTACGCCTGCAATTGCGGATCTGGCTTTTACCCGTTTTACTCCTGACCTGTTGATTACTGTAGATAATGGTATTTCTAGTCATGAAGGGGTAAAACAGGCGCAAGACCATGGTATGCAGGTTATTATTACAGATCATCATCTGACTACCAAAGAAACGCCAGGCGCTGAGGCAGTAGTTAATCCGAACCAACTGGGCTGTAATTTTCCGAGTAAAGCCTTGGCTGGAGTAGGCGTTGCCTTTTATGTACTTGCCAATCTGTGCAGTTTTCGCAAAAGGGCAGACAAATCTGTCAGCAATATAACCCAATATCTGGACCTGGTTGCCTTAGGTACCTACGCCGACGTTGCGAGCCTTGATTACAATAACCGTATTCTGGTCGATGCCGGTTTGAAACGCATACAGCAACAGCAGTGCCGTTCAGGAATTCTGGCATTACTTGATATTGCCGGACGCGAACCGGCAGCTCTTAAAGCACAAGATTTAGGTTTCGTACTTGGGCCGCGTATTAATGCAGCAGGCCGTATGGAAACTATGGAAATCGGAATTGAGTGCCTGTTAGCCCCTGATCTGGAAAATGCTTATCCTCTGGCCCGGCAACTTAATCAGCTAAATATTGAACGCCGTCAGATTGAAGCACAGATGAAGCAGGAAGCCTTGCGCTATCTGGAGCAACTACAGTTATCAAAAGAAAATATACCTCCCGCGCTGATTATGTTTGAAGAACACTGGCATCAGGGCGTGATTGGAATTGTCGCTGGACGCTTAAAAGAGCAGTTTCACCGGCCAAGCATTGTATTTGCAGCAGATGAAGACGGTATTCATATTAAGGGATCAGCCCGTTCGGTTGAGGGAATTCATATTCGTGACAGTATTGAGCAGATCGCTGAACAGTATCCTCATCTGGTACGTTATTTCGGCGGTCACGCTGCCGCTGCCGGACTCACGATTCGTAAAGAGTATTTTTTAGAATTTAAACAGGTCTTTACCCAGCTAATTGCAGAAATGGATGAAACGCTGCTCTCTGCTACACTTTGGACAGATGGGGAGCTGCCTGCAGAAGCATTGGTTCTTGACACAGTGGATCTGATTGAAAAGTTAGGACCATGGGGACAAAAATTTGCGTCACCTGTATTTGAAGGAACTTTTAAGGTTGTAGACTTCAGATGGCTTAAAGAGACTCATCTCAAATTACGTCTGGCATTAAATAACGGTCAGGTAGTAGATGCAATTGCCTTTAACGCAAAAGACAGATTTGAGTATGATCCGGAAAACGATCAAGTCGATCTGGTCTATGAACTGGAACGTAACGAGTTCAATGGTAATACAGGCCTGCAATTACGTATCATCCATCTTAAACAGAAAATTTTATAATAGGCCGCTTGAACCAGTTTAAGTATAGTAGATCGAATTGATAGGTACTGACTGTAATAGATATATTGCTTTATGACTTGTAAAATATAATAAAAAACCCATCCGAAGATGGGTTTTTTATTAGTCTAAATATTACTTCAGATTAGAAGCGGTATTTTGCAGCTACACCAAAGCTGTTGTAGTCATTATTACCTGCTTCACCAAAGCCTACACGACCTTCCAGACTTACTTGCTGGTTAATGAACTTACGGGCATTTACGCCAAATTCATTAGAGTCTGTTAAATCATTGTTGTAATAGTCGGCACCGATACTGAAAGTTTTGTCAATGAAGTAATCTGCCGCCAGATTGTATTCATCAAGATCACCGAACGCTGCACCCGCTTCAAGGTTGATATCTTTACCATTGCTAAGAGTCGTAACATATTTAGCACGAAGTGTTGGGTCTACACCGTCGTCATTGTCATTGTCATAACCTTTTAGACCGGCTGCAATTAAGAGACCTGGAGCTGGTAAGTAACCAACTTCTGCACCATAGTAAGTTGTATCATAATCAACAGTACCAATTGGTGTATCACGTTCTATATCTTGACGACTAACATTACCACTTAGGTAAAAGTCTGAGTTAGGTACAAAGTATTCTGCACCGACACCATAACGGTTATCATCAACATCACCACGGTCAGCGAAAGTTGCGAATGCACTTACATTACTGGCACGGTCAAGGAAAGCAGCTTCTGCAAGCGGTGCATTACGTGTTTGAACCGGATTAAAATAATAAGTACCGTTTACACCAAAAGCACTACCTGAATCGCCATTGTCGGGGTCTACATAACTTGCAGATGCACCTACTTCGGCTTGATAAGCATTGGCTGTGCCCGTTACTGCTAGAGCTGATAAAAGCGCTGACGCAATTGCTAGTTTTTTCATGGTTATTCACCCCTCTTAAAATCTTGTTAGCTAAGTTGCATACATAATGTTTTGTTACAACTTCAGTTTATGTGTTTTTAAATTCGGGTCAATCACAGGAAAGTAACGAGAATGTTGTTCGCGTAATAATATGTAATTTTTTTGATATAAGTATCTGATATATAATATTAAAACTTAAATGTTTAGTTTTATTAAAAGCATGGAGATTTTGTGAATAGTACAGGTGTTTGATTATAGATTATTCAATTTTGATTACAACTTATTTAAATGTGAGTAAAATTTAATCATTTTTATCTTTTTATTTTCAAGCTGAATTTACATATTTTGTTAGCTTTGAAATATGATGTTGATCTGTTGAATATATTCGGACAACTTGTAATTCACTCTCATTTATTTCATTTTCAATATAAATATTTAATTTTAATAAACTCATAAATGATCCCTGCCAACATCAGTTTTCAAATTTTTTATCACGCTACTGTTATTTGAAATGATCTCAACGAGACAGATGCTCTATGCTACAATTTAAGGATTAAAAGGTTTTTTTGAGAGTAAATCACGTGGAAATTAATCCGTATCTAAACCAGTTAAAAGATTTAAGTGAACGTAGTCAGACTCTACGGGGGTATCTTTGACTACGATCTTAAAAAAGAACGGTTAGAAGAAGTTTTACGTGAGTTAGAAGATCCGAGTATCTGGAATGACCAGAGTCGTGCTCAGGCGATGGCTAAGGAAAAAGGTGAGCTTGAAAATGTTATTAATGTGCTGGAAGGTTTAAGTACCCAGCTGGAAGATGCACAGGCAATGCTAGACCTTGCAGTCGAAGCGGATGATGAAAGCCTGCTTGCGGATGTACAGGCTGAACTGAGCTCTGCGGAAGAAGCATTGGCAAAACTTGAGTTCCGCCGCATGTTCAGTAACCCCATGGATCCAAATCCCTGCTATGTCGAAATTCAGGCTGGTTCGGGCGGTACAGAGGCACAAGATTGGGCCTCTATGTTACTGCGGATGTATATGCGCTGGATTGAACGTCATGGCTTTAAAGCTGAGTTGATGGAAGAGTCTGATGGTGATGTCGCGGGAATCAAATCAGCCACTATCCGGGTAGAAGGCGAGTATGCATATGGCTGGCTACGGACAGAATCCGGTGTACACCGTTTAGTACGTAAGTCGCCATTCGACTCGGGTAACCGTCGTCATACGTCATTTTCTGCTGTATTTGTTTCACCTGAAGTAGATGATAATATCGAAATCGATATCAATCCATCTGATGTACGTACAGATACTTACCGTGCATCAGGCGCGGGTGGACAGCATATTAACAAAACTGACTCTGCAGTACGTTTGACCCATATGCCAACAGGTATCGTGGTTGCATGCCAGAATCAGCGATCACAGCATGCCAACCGTGATCATGCCTGGAAACAGCTACGTGCCAAGCTTTATGAACTTGAAATGAGTAAGCGTAATGAAGCTGCACAAGCTTTGGAAGATTCCAAGTCGGATATTGGCTGGGGTAGCCAGATTCGCTCTTACGTACTTGATGACTCACGGATCAAAGATCTGCGTACCGGCGTTGAGAATTCAAATACCGGAGCAGTACTTGATGGCGATCTGGACAAGTTTATTGAAGCAAGTCTGAAACAAGGGCTTTAATTTTAACTATAGCTCATATAAAAACAGGAGCTGGCCTCCTGTTTTTTTAATTTTATTAATAAAATAATTAATTAGGTAATTTCATTAATTAAAAAAATCGTACTGCCAGCAAAATATCCCAAGCCCAGCAATAGCCCAATCCAGAACAGGCCGCCTAGCAGGTTATAAAGCAGAAACATCGGATAATTCATCTGATTGGCACCTGCAGCAAATGGAGCCACTGAACGTACAAAAGGAATAAAACGAGCCATCAGGATAGTTTTACCACCATGACGCACAAAATAACGATTTGTACGGGCTAAATGTTCCGGTTTGATAAAACGTGATTTTACACTGGTAATCTGTGGCCCAAAGAATTTACCAGTATGATAGTTAACAATATAACCTAGAGTGGCCGCTGCAAAAAGCAGCATGATCATAAAGTCAAGGTGCATAAAATCTACTGAAGCACATAATGCTCCTACACTCAGGAGCAAGCTGTCTCCTGGCAGGAAAAACATGGCAATAAATGCAGTTTCAGCAAAAATAATCATAAACAGGAGCGCATATACCCACATACCATAGGCTTCAATAAAGCCGGGCAAATGCTGTTCGAAACCAAGCAAAAAATCAATCAATTCCGTCTACCCATTTGTCGTGTTTATATAGAAAACGAGAAGTTACAGGCACTTCCATACAGCAGGCTGTATACAACGTTATACTCATTCAGCTTTGGCCTGATCTGGTCACAGTCAGAAATTCATATTTCAATATATAAATAAAAAGTTAATATATTCAATATGATATAAAATTTATGACTTTCATTCATTTTCAAAACTGACAGCAGTATAACCCGGTTTAGCTTAAAGTAAACCTCAGGTGTTTACCGATAAAACTGCATTTCTGGTCTGATCAGTAGCTTTATAAGTGCTCTGAATAGAATTTAAGGCATAGTTGAGGAAAGGGTTAAATGCATATTAATATGGGGTATACCGCAATCTTCATATATTTCCCCAAAATATGCAAAACCGAGTTCCTGATAAAATGATGTTGCATGGACTTGAGAAGATAAACACAGCTGATCAAGCTGCTGCTCCTGTGCATATTTAATGATAGCCTGCATTAGAGCTTTACCTAAACCACGTCCACGATCAGCTTTAAGAACGGCTACTCGGCCAATCCAGTGGTTTGGCAGCAACCGTGCAGTTGCAATGGCACGTGTCTGATCATACAGAATAAAATGAACAGCACATTTATCGTCCTGATCCCATTCATCTTCTGCTGCAATCTTTTGCTCCTGAATAAATACTTCAGTACGAATAAACTTTGCTGCTGACTGGAGTTCGTTCCAGCTGCCATGTTTAATCTGGAATAAAGACAAAACTTGCTCCTGTAGCATATCGATATTAATGAATTAGTTTGATTTTAATGCAGCAACCCGGTACTGCTACACTATTTTTATAAAACTTTTTGAATATAGAGAGTTTTAATATTGACTCATCAATGAGTACAGTGAAGGTTATGGGGAAAGTCTTCTGAGAGTGTTAAAATAAAATCCCCCGTTCAACAGATCACGTTTATTTCTAAATTGAATAACAAATATCGTAAAAATTCGATATTAATATCGATAAAAAACGATATACTGTATTTCAAGGGTGACGTGTTTTACATCAGTGCGAGAAAAAGTGATGGACACAGAAGCGATTTATAAAGCTTTGGCAAATCCGATCCGCAGGCAGATTTTACAGTGCCTGAAAGATCCTGAGCAGTTTATTCCTAAGCTAAATGAGTGTGAATATGATTTTAGCCGGGGAGTCTGTGCAGGGCAGATTGAAAAAATTGCCAATGTCTCTCAGTCGACTATGTCCAACCATCTGTCAGTGTTGCAACAGGCAGGACTGATCCAGGCAACCAAATATGGTCAATGGTCTTATTTTTCGCGCAATGAAGCACTGATCCAGGAATTTGTAGATACTCTACAACAATCTCTCTAAATCTTTTTCAGGTGAAGAAAAGATCTCCCAAGGATATGAAATATGACTGATCTGTCTACTCCCGCACAGTTTGGCGAACTTCAGCTTAAGAACCGTCTGGTTATGGCCCCATTAACCCGGACCCGTGCTACGGAAGACCGTATACCCACTGATCTGATGGTGGAATACTATACGCAACGTGCCAATGCTGGCCTGATTATTGCGGAAGCAACTGTGATTACAGAAGAAGCAAACGGATATGAACGTAGCCCAGGTTTATATAATGATAAACAAGTTGCTGCATGGAAAAAGATTACAGATGCAGTGCATGCTGAGGGAAGCCTGATTGTTTCACAACTGTGGCATGTAGGCCGTATTTCACATCCAGATTTACTCAAGGGTGAAACACCAGTTTCATCAAGTGCCATCAAACCGAAAGGTACCGTTAGTCTGCTACGACCAAAACGTGAATATGTGACCCCGCGCCCGCTCGAAATTTCTGAAATTAAAGCCATTGTAGCGCAATATAAGCAGGCAGCCATCTATGCCAAAGCTGCCGGTTTTGATGGGGTAGAAGTTCATGCTGCAAATGGCTATCTGCTGGACCAGTTCCTGCAAAGCAGTACGAATCAGCGTGAAGATGAATATGGTGGTTCTGTTGAAAATCGTGCCCGCTTCTTACTTGAAGTTGTCGATGTTCTGATTGAGGTATGGGGAGCAGGACGTGTTGGCGTCCATCTGGCACCACGTGGTGATGAACATGATATGGGCGATGATAACCCGAAAGAAACCTTTGGCTATGTGGCTGAAGAGCTGGGTAAACGTCAGATTGCCTTTATATTTACCCGTGAATATCTTGCAGAAGACAGTATTAGTGTTTATCTGAAAGAACGTTCAGGCGTACCCTATATCGCGAATATGCGCCTAGATGCGCAAACCGCTAAAGAGCTGCTGGCCAGTGGTAAAGCAGACGCCGTATCGTTTGGCAAGGCTTATATTGCCAATCCGGATTTATATCAACGCCTGATGAGCAATGCGCCACTTAATGAGCTTAATACCACTACCATGTATGGTTTTGGACCGGAAGGTTATACTGACTACCCGAAAATGGCTATATAAACACCAAGGTTAAAATTCTTAAGGGGCATGATCCAGAGGACTGGGTCATGCTATATTTGCCGATTGTTTCTTGACTGAGAGTTCTGCTTGGGAACACCATTTTGGTACAACGCCTTACTGGCGTTAATAAAGCCGCTTTATCGGAAGCGTTTATATAAACGTTCGGGACACTTGCTTGATTTTCAGGATGAGCTGCTGGAACGCTTTGGGCCTTTTCAGCCTCCTTTACATATGCAAGCGCTCTGGTTCCATGCTGTTTCTGTCGGTGAAACCAATGCAGCACAGCCTCTGATTGAACATTATTTAAGTTTAGGTCAGCCGGTACTATTGACCAATACGACCCGTACTGGACAGGCACGTGCCAAATCCTTATTCGCACAGCGTTATCCGACACTGTTTCAGGCAGTATTTCTGCCGGTAGACCAGCGTTACTTAATTGAAGAGTTTGTGAACAAATACCAGCCCAAACTGTTGGCACTGGTTGAAACAGAACTCTGGCCGAACCTGTTGCAGATAACCCGATTTCGGCATATTCCTGTCTTATTGTTAAATGCACGCTTATCTGAAAAGTCAGCCAAAGGTTATGCCAGAGTAAAAGGCCTTAGCCGTTCCATGGTGCAATGCCTGGATTTAATGCTGGCTCAAGATCAGCCAACCAGACAGCGTTATATCGAATTGGGTATGCCACCTGAAGCTGTTCAGGTTGTAGGAAATATCAAGTTTGATATTTCTGCACCGCCTAAATTTACTGAACGGGCTGCCCAATTAAAGAGAGACTGGCAGTTAGAGCCACGCAAGATTATTCTACTGGCCAGTACTCATGCGCCTGAAGAACTAGAGCTGTTAACTGCTCTTCGGCCCTTTTTACAAAAGCAGCCAGAACTCTTATGCATTGTAGTACCACGACATCCGGAACGTTTTAATGAAGTATTCGAGCAGTGCCAGAAACTGGCACTGCCTACCCGACGCCGTAGCCTTGACCAGACGATTCAGCCAGATACACAAGTCTATCTGGCCGATAGTATGGGTGAATTATGGTTATGGTATGCCTTGAGTCAGGCCTGTTTCGTTGGTGGTTCTTTAAATGAGCCAGGGGGCGGACATAATATTCTTGAACCGATTGCACTTCATGTTCCAACGGTTATCGGTATACGTTACTTTAATTTCCAGAGTATTGTTGATGAGTTCGTAGAAGCTCAAGGAATTCTGATTGCACACGATGCAAACGAGGCTGTAAACCAGCTGCTCGCCTGTATAGATGACCCGGAGGCCGCAGGTCATTTAAGCCAGCAAGCCTATAATGTTCTCCAAAAAAATCAGGGTTCTGTAAATCGGCACATCCATGCTATTGATCAGTATTTATAAGTCAGCATAAAAATGAATATTGTTTTACTTGAGCCGCAGGCAGCAGCGACTGAACCATGGACTATCTGTTCCAGACGTCAAGTCCAGCATTTACATCAGCATCTGAATATAAAGACAGGTGATACTTTAAAAGTGGGTATTCGTAATGGTGAGCGTTACCTGACAGAAATCATTGCTCTGAATGACAATACAGTACAGGTACGGCCATTCAAACAGGAACAGCTACCAGATAAACTTCCTGTCACCCTCATTGTGGCTATGCCACGGCCAAAAGTATTACGCCGCCTGATTATGGACAGTGTAACACTCGGTGTTGAAAAGATTATTTTATTGCACAGCTACCGGGTCGATAAGAGCTACTGGCAAACCCCATTTTTACAACAGATTGAAAGTTATGTAACGCTGGGACTGGAGCAGGCAGGAGATACAATTGCACCAGCTGTAGAAATCCATAAGCGTTTTAAGCCTTTCGTTGAAGATATATTGCCCGGGTTAATTTCAGCGCAGCAACCTGCTTATGTGGCACATCCCTATAGCGAGCAGGCTATGCCGTTCAGTATAGTGCATCCCTGCACTGTAATTATTGGACCAGAAGGTGGCTTTATTCCTTATGAAATAGAATTGCTCACTCAAAATGGCTGTCAGGCCGTGCATCTAGGCCAACGTATTATCCGTACTGAAACCGTGATTCCGTATGTATTAGGTCGGCTGTTTAGTGGCATCTGATGGTTTATCTTCCTGTACTAGACTGTTGTCACCGCGGTAGACTTTAACTTCCTGTACCGGATAAGGAATAGAAATTCCATGCTCATCAAAGGCTTTGATCACCTGTTCCTGAACTTCACTGACTGAAGCACCAATATTGGTTTCTTTTGTATCAATCCACCAGAATACGCTGAGCCTGACAGAAAAGTCAGATAAAGCAGAAACGTTCACACTAAAAGCCGGCTGGCTTAAAATTGTACGCTGGTTATTAAGTATATTCAGAATCAGTTCTTTAGCTTTTTGCGCATCATCTTCATAGCTGATCCCGACATCAAAGTTACAGCGGCGGCGCGGGTAGGCAGTATTGACAGTTATTGAGCTGGTATAGACTGTCGCATTTGGGATCAGAATACGGCGACCATCCGGCGAGCGTAAATAAGTTGCCCGGATCTGGATATCTTCGACCGTACCTTCCAGTCCATTTACAATAATATCGTCACCAATCCGGAAAGGTTCACTCAGTAAAATCAGGATACCTGAAAGCAGGTTCTGAAAAATATCTTTAAATGCAAAACCGATTGCGACCGAGCCGATTCCTAACGCGCTCATCAGTTGTCCCGGTGTAAAGCCGGGCACTGAGATTACCAAGGCAATCAGCAAACCAAAAGATACAATAAAGGTACTTCCTACCCGGTTTAGTACCAGAACCAGATTCTGTCGGGTATAGGTTTTATTATGCAGGGTCTTGCGAATAAAAAATTTAAACAGGGCTGATAAGAGCCAAAAAATTAGGAAAACTGCTAGAGCAATACAGAAGTAGGGCACACGTTCCCAGAAACCTTCAATGATCTTATCAATGGTACTATAGGCATCATTATATTTGCTGGTGTGTTCAATCACCTTTTGTGCAGTTTTTTCACCTGCTTCGTGCAGTAACTGAGTAGTTCCCTCAGTTACATCACTCAATTTCTTTGCTTCTTCAGCCACAGCTTCATCCGCACCTTAAACAAAGACCATATTCTGCCTGAAAACCATATTGAATTTAATCGGCTACTTGCCAAAATTATACATAGGTTGTACCTGAGTTAAAAATACGGTGTCGCTTTTTGCAAGACTTCCCGTGGTATTTCAATAGGCTGACTTTCACTCAGGTAAATCCAGGTACTACGGCTGACAAAGAAGCTTAAAATGACTAAAGCAATTAACAGCCAAGCTACAGTTTTTTCCCAGAGCAGGGTTCGACGTGGATGCCCAAAACGGTTAATTCCTGCATCACCCGCGGCAAAAAGCAGGTAAATCATGAACAGGAAATTAACCAGAGGTAAGAACAGCAGCAGTGCCCACCAGCCGCTATGATTACGGTCATGCAAACGTCGTACTATCAGGACCAGGTTAAAATAGGCATAAAGCAAGGTAAGTATTAATAAACCTATACTGGCCAGCTGATCCCACATCCCTGTAATACTATAGCTCTGAGGAGTGCTTTGCATATTAAAGCTGCCCATGAGCAGACTGAATATAACCAGTATGAAGAAAGCGATACAATTTAAAAGACCATTCCAGCCAATATAGCTTAAACGGCTAAAGCGCCCTCTCATCGAAAGAGGATGATCGGTTTCAGTGGGGTAAAAATTATATTCAGCAGTCATGATCGCTCATCAGTTAATGGCTGGATTGGGTAAGAAAATGTTGCTTTTATGCAATTATTAAAGTTTTACCGGTTTAAAATTATAAGATAAAGATTAAATTAGTTTCTGATAAATCAATCATATTTATTAAAAAGCAGTTATTCTGTTGAATAAAAGTTAAGCGCTTTATCTACGACCAAAGCATGATTGTCAGTTGTACTGAACAGTCCTATTACTGGTTAAAAGGCAATCAATAAAATAAATAATACCCCGTACTAAAAGTCTCGTGAGGAGACGTACAATATCAAGGAAGTGATACTATGAGTGAGATCTATCCTGTACCTGAAGAATTTAAAAAAACTGCCCGCACTGTCGAAGAAGATTATCTGAAACGTTACCAGCATTCGATTGAACAACCTGAAGAATTCTGGGCTGAAGAGGCAAAAAGGATTGACTGGATCAAGCCATTTACACAAGTTAAAAATAGCAGTTTTGCTGCTGATAATTTCAAGATCGAATGGTTTGCTGATGGCCAGCTTAATGTCAGTGCCAACTGTCTGGACCGACATTTAAAAGAGCATCCGCACAAGCCTGCAATTATCTGGGAGGGAGACCATCCTTCACGTCACAAGATTATTTCTTTTAAAGAACTGCATGATGAAGTATGCCGTTTTGCCAATGCCCTGAAAAAATACGGGATTGTTAAAGGCGACCGGGTAGTCCTATACATGCCAATGGTCAGTGAAGCTGCGATTGCCATGTTGGCATGTGCCCGTATTGGAGCAGTGCATTGTGTAGTCTTTGGGGGATTCTCTCCTGATTCGCTGGCCAGCCGTATTGAAGATAGCCAGGCAAAAATAGTAATTACCGCTGATGCCGGTATGCGGGGCGGCAAGCTGATTCCTCTTAAAGAAAGTGTCGATCAGGCCTTAGAGCATGCAGAAACAGACTCAGTTGAACATGTAGTAGTAGTGCACCGTACCGGTAATCCGGTAGAAATGAAACCAGAGCGCGATCTGTGGTATCACGAAGTAATAACTGAAGTGAATGAAATCTGCCCGCCGGAGCCGATGAATGCTGAAGATCCACTTTTTATTCTTTATACCTCTGGCTCTACTGGTAAACCTAAAGGCGTACTGCATACTACTGGCGGATATCTGGTTTATGTCAACAGCACCTTTCGAGAAGTATTTGATATAAAACAGGACGACATATACTGGTGTACTGCCGATGTGGGCTGGATTACTGGTCACAGCTATATTATTTATGGGCCATTATCTAATGGTACCACGACGGTAATGTTTGAAGGTGTGCCGCAATATCCAAGTTGGGCGCGTGTAGGCCATATTGTCGACAAACATAATATAACCATCTTATATACCGCACCCACTGCAATTCGAGCCATGATGCGTGAAGGTGATGCCTACGTGCGTGAAAGTGACCGCAGTAGCCTGCGTTTGCTGGGCTCTGTTGGTGAACCGATTAACCCTGAAGCATGGTCATGGTACTACAACGTAGTTGGAGAAGGGCGCTGTCCAATTGTCGATACCTGGTGGCAGACTGAAACGGGCGGCATACTGATTTCACCACTCCCCGGTGCGACTGACCTTAAACCCGGTTCGGCTACGCGGCCTTATTTTGGAGTGCAACCTGCTATTGTCGATGGTGAGGGAAAGGAGCTGGACGGTGCAGCAGAGGGTAACCTGATTATTAAAGATTCTTGGCCGGGCCAGATGCGAACCATATGGGGAGATCCACAGCGTTTTATTGAAGCCTATTTCTCGACATTCCCAGGTAACTATTTTACTGGTGACGGTGCCCGTCGTGATGAAGACGGTTACTACTGGATCACGGGTCGTGTTGATGATGTGTTAAATGTTTCAGGTCACCGGCTGGGAACTGCAGAAATTGAAAGTGCCTTGGTGGCACATGACCATGTTGCTGAAGCCGCTGTAGTGGGAATGCCTCATGAGATTAAAGGACAGGGGATCTGTACTTTTGTAACCTTGCAGGCAGGTGTTAATGAGTCTGAAGAGTTAAGGCAGGAACTGGTCAGCTGGGTACGCAAGCAACTTGGCCCAGTGGCAACACCAGATGCGCTGCACTGGGCACCCGCACTGCCTAAGACACGTTCCGGTAAAATCATGCGCCGTATTTTAAGAAAAATTGCTGCCAATGAACTGGACAGTCTGGGAGATACTTCGACCTTGGCAGAACCAGCTGTAGTCGAGCAATTGATTGTTACGGTATATCCGGACCACAAGTAAAATATTTCTGAATACCGCCTTGCTTTAAGGCGGTATTTTTAACTATAAGAATAAACTGAAGAATACACACAGCTGTACAAGCCATAAAATTTTAATGAGCACCCAAGATAAAAGCTTAATGAATACAACAGAAAATTCTTACTCTGCCGAGCAGGCGATACAGACAGCACAACAACTCACCCAGCTATTTTCACATACCGCTGCCTTACGTGATAAGCAGGGCGGTAACCCTAAAAAGGAACGTGACCTGATTCGGGAAAGCGGACTACTTAAACTGTCAATTCCTACTGAATATAGCGGTTCAGGAGCAAACTGGACGACAATTTTTGAAACTACTCGAATTTTAGCGCAGGCAGACAGTTCACTGGCGCATGTCTACGGATTCCATCACCTGTTGATTGCCACGGTACAACTGTTTGCACAACCACAACAATACGCCAGCTGGTTCAGGCAGACTGCTCAAAATAACCTGTTTTGGGGAAATGCGCTCAACCCCCTCGACCGTCGTACTACAGTAACCCGAATTACAGATCATGAATATATTTTTCAGGGGGATAAAAGTTTCTGCTCCGGTTCAATAGACTCAGACCTGCTACTGTGCTCGGGCTATGATGAACAGGGCAAATTGCTGATAGGTGTGATTCCATCGCAGCGCAACGGCGTTAGTTTTTTGGGGGACTGGGACAATATGGGACAGCGCCAGACCGACAGTGGCACCAGCCATTTTGAACAGGTGCATGTCTATAAAAAAGAGCTATTACTTAACCCGGGCCCACTGAGTACGCCCTATTCGAGTCTTCGTCCGCTTATTGCACAGCTGATTTTTGTCCATTTATTTTTAGGTGTAGCAGAAGGAGCGTTTGAGACTGCTAAAGCTGTCGTACAGGGCCAAAAAGCCTGGTCAAAGTCTCTGGCTGAACAAGCTGTAGATGACCCTTATATCCAGAAACATTTTGCCGAGTTTTATGTGCAGCTTGAAGGGGGAAGGCTACTTGCAGCAGATGCTGTGAAGAAACTGCAGGCAGCATGGTTACAGGGTGAACACTTAAGTTCAGCGCAACGCGGGGAGGTTTCTGTTGCAATCGCAACTGCTAAAATTGCTGCGACCAATACCTCACTTTATATCACGCAAAATATATTTCAGGTCATGGGGGCACGTGCCACAGCTGCCAAACTGAATCTGGACCGCTTCTGGCGCAATGTTCGAACCCAAACCCTGCATGATCCGGTTGACTATAAATATCAGGAAATTGGGGAATGGATATTAACTGGTAAACTACCTGAACCCAGCTTTTATTCTTGAACGGGTATGAGAGAAATAATTTTCAGGTCAATCTTTATATCCAGAATTTAATATGCAACTATCTTCAGAGACAGCTTATAGAAAAAGTGCAGGCTATAAAAAACCCTCAAGCCGAGTCTTGAGGGAGGAGAACTGCCATGGGGTGTTATTATTATTTGGTTCATGAGCAACCAGGTTTAGCTGATTAATCAGGCAGACTTGGCAGATACAACATGCTGCTGCTCTACTTCTAACTCACGAACCAATGGCAAAACCTTCTCGCCGAAATACTCTATTTCTTCTATAAAATGTAAAAAGCCTGAGAGGATCAAATCGACCCCGGCATTTTTAAGCTCAATAATCCGTTCAGCAATTTGTCGGGGAGTACCAATCAGATTGGTCTTAAAACCATCATTATATTGCACCAGATCCTCAAAAGTGGATTTTGCCCAGTTTCCTTCGCCTTCACGACTGGCAGCTCCTGCCTCACGAGTAGCCTTCCCAAAAGCCTGTACTGCCTGAATGTCGGCCTGCTCGATAATCTCTTGTAATACTGCCTGCGCTTCTTCTTCTGTATCACGGGCAATAATAAAGGCATTTACCCCGACCTTAATTTGATGACCATTTAAAGCCGCTTTGGTACGCAAATCACTAATCTGTTTGACCAGTTCGTTAACGCTATTACCGTTGGTAAAATACCAGTCAGACACACGTGCAGCCATATCACGTGCGGCTCGGGAACTTCCACCCTGAAATACCTCAATATGAGGCTGCTGTAGAGGTTTGGGTTTAAGAGTATAATTCTCAAACTGATAATATTTACCTTTAAAACTATACTGATCCGTAGTCCAGATTCCTTTTAAAGCTCGAATAAATTCTTCAGAACGTACATAACGTTCATCATGTTCAGGCCAGATCTCTCCAATGGCATCAAATTCTCCACGAAACCATCCACTCACAATATTAACTGCTATGCGACCTTGAGTCAGATGATCAATAGTAGCGAGCTGTTTGGCAGCCAGAGCCGGTTTCCAGGGACCTGGTAAAATAGCAGCAATGACTTTCAGCTTTTCAGTTTTTGCGAGAAGAGCATGGCTAAAGCTGACAGACTCATGCTGGTTTTCGGCGCCATAGCCTGCTGTAAAACGAATCTGGGTTAATGCATATTCAAAGCCGTTTTTCTCGGCAGTCTGCGCTAAACGGACGTTATATTCATAACTCCAGTCGGTGCGCTGCTCAATCTTACTCACCACTAAGCCGCCACTGACATTTGGAACCCAGTAAGCAAACTTCAGCTGCTGTGCTTGATCATCCTTCATAGTGATTTCCTCACAAACTGTTAGGCCACATGAGTCTTCAGGTTTTTTGGATGCAAACGCGACTCTGCTGCATCTAGGCTGGGTACAGCGACAGATGGCAAGACCTCTTCCTGCTCAATCTGTTTATTGATCCCCAAATTCTGGTTAGCCTGCTCAGTTTTGACTTTAACCAGTTCTGCGCGTTGCCCTTTGGCTGGCGCCCACTCTAGAATTGGAAGCGCGCGGGCAACAGCCAGTATAATGCGCTCTGCCAGCTGTTGACTCTGGATGGTATATTCTGGAGTAAAATCACGATCTGTGGCATAAACACCAATTGGTAAAGTCTGTGCTTGAAAAAAGCTAAACAATGGGCGTAATTGGTGTTCCAATACCAATGCATGGCGATCGCTACCACCAGAGGCAGCCAATAATACAGGTACATCTACTAGGGCTGTCTGTTCGACAAAGTCAAAAAAATGCTTGAATAGGCCAGTAAAAGAGGCACGGTAGACCGGGGTCCCAACAATTAAAGCGTCTGCTGCTTCCACAGCAGCCAGATCATCCTGTACGCGCTGTGGAAGCTGGTTACGGTAAATAGCGCCTCCAAGTAAAGGCCCAATTTCACTAAATTTAATAAAATGGATATTAATAGGTGTTGCCTCGCCGAGTTCATTTAATACCGCCTGAACCAGAGCTTCAGTTTTAGACGGTGTATTGAGACCACCTGAAACTGCAACAATATTAAGAGGCTGAACAGAAGATGAAAAATGATGTGTCATGTAAATAAACCTAAATAGCTCGCTAGTTACTATTTATTAACGGTCAGAAGCAGCCAGCCTGTAAAATAAGGAAATTAAAATAAGTTATCGTTTTTCAAGATATCTTTTAGATCAAAAAAAATTAAAATTTAAGTTATTGTTTTATAAAAATTTAATATAAACTGAGATTTAGGCGGCTCTAAAAATAGTAATTTATATGAAATTCTGATTTGAATTAAATAAAAATATCAAATACATTAAGAGCGCTTTATTATTGATCAGTTCTTGCTAGCTTGCACACTAAATTAGTGAAGAATTGCATATCCTTAATGTCATGAGTGCAGTTAGAATAAAGCTGTACTGTGCAAAGAGATCTCCTGTTTCGCTTATGAACATATTAATCGTTGATGATCATCCACTGTTCCGGCATGCCCTGATTCAAGCCGTGCGTTATAGCCTGCCACAGGCACAAATCTCTGAGACAGCTGCAGTAAATGAATTTTATGAACGTCTGGAAAAGGGTTCAGAACCAGATTTGGTTTTACTGGATTTAAACTTGCCCGGTGCTTCAGGTTTTTCAGCACTGGTTCATGTCCGTGCCCAATATCCTTCTATTCCGATTATTGTAGTCTCTGCTCATGAAGAGCTGTCAATTATTCAGCGTGCAATTGCGCACGGGGCAATGGGCTATATTCCTAAATCTGCCCATCCAAGTCATATTGGTGAGGCAATTCGTCAGGTATTAGAAGGGGAAATCTGGTTACCACCGAACTTGCCTACCAACGTGAGTTTTGATCCGAGAGCAACTGATGAGACAGAACTTGCAGAGCGGATTCAGTCACTTACACCACAGCAGTTCCGTGTACTGATGATGGTTGCTGAAGGTTTGCTCAACAAGCAGATTGCTTATGAACTGGATGTTTCAGAGGCTACCATCAAGGCACATGTAACAGCTATTTTCCGTAAGCTGGGAGTACAAAACCGTACTCAGGCAGTATTGGCTATCAAGGCACTTAATATTGATGAAAAGAGAGTCTAATTTAAAATAGCTATAAAAATAAGGCCCATGAATAAGGCCTTATTTTTTGTACCGAATGTTTTAAGCCAGGCAGTCCTGTTTGGCCATCAGATCAGTGCAAAACAGCGGATTCAAGGCAAATTCTAAATCATCAATCTGATCTTGTGATACCTGTCCTTTTTCCTTTAAATAATTTGCTACACGATCATCACGCAGGCTCAAGAATGCTGCATCATATACACCAAGCTCGACAAATAAAGCCGCAGTTTCCAGACTGTTAAAACGGTCCAGAAAAATATCACCTTCATACATTAAGAAAATATGATCCGAATCAGCCTGAGGGTCTACTTTTAAATACTCGGCCAAATCATAAGGTGAAGTCTTAATAAAGAGCAGATCGGATAATTCATCAAATTGAGTCATATCCAATTGGTCCTGTCCGGTTTTTACCTTACCCAGCCATGCTTTAAAGACCAGTACCGCTCCACCACGCAGCAGCATACTCCAAAGCTGATGACGTGCAGCATCGTCTAGACACTCAGATTCTGACTGTAGAACCTGAATCAGCTTTTCTTCCTGCTGGGCTAGCTTGTCAAATAAACCCAGACCTTGGGGCTGATAGGCAGCGGGAGCAAAAACATCAAATCTTAATGCTTCAAATACCTGAAGTGCCAGAGGAACTGCGCTGTGGTAAAGGGTATCGAGAGCCTGTAATTGGGGTTGGGCAAGCTTGCTATGTTTAAACAATTGCTGCCACTGGATTTCAGGTAATAGCGCATTGGCACTATAATCCCGATAAAACTGTTGTGAAGGCTGGGCACCGTGTCCGACAATTTCTGACATATTCATAATAGTATCCTTAGGTTTTTTCTCTGACCGGTTTTTTCATAATGCAGACAATGAGAAAACCTGATGTATATATCTATTTTATGAGGGTGGAGGGGGGTAAATAGAAATAAGACTAAAGTTGTATAAGATTAAAAATGGGTTTTTTATTTTTATAAAATCAATAACTTGTTTAATTGTAACTAAGTATACAAGTGTTCACTTTAAAATTGAGCAGCTTTGCCATAGAAAATTCACAGTTGAAATTTTTGGCCAGTTTTTCATCATTAAATTAGCTGTTTTTTGATTTATTCTGCCTGTCTTGCCCTTATATTTTGTCAGTTAACGCTGAAAATAGTTTTTCACAGTCTTTTTCACTAGCTTTATACTGGCAAAAGAGACTGTTCAATTATTTATAGATCAAGACTGATCACCTATGATTTTTAAACCCGATAACCAGGCGCGTAATGCCGCTGGTTTTAATGGCTTTTTCAATAAGACAATATTGTGCTGTTTTAAACGGTGAGGTAATTCAGGATCTGAATCTGCGGTAATCAACGCTACAGGTACAGGATGATGACGATGCTCAAGAATAAAGTCTAATCCTAATTGCCCCTGATTCAGATGTTGGTCAATCAGCCAGACCTGAATATTTTCCTGTTCAATAAGAGCAAGTGCCTGTTGAGGTTCACGGGCTTTAAAGACCTGATACCCCCATTTCGTTAGTAAGGTTGACATACCTTCAAGGATAGTTTCGTCATTGTCCAGACAAAGAATGCGATAAGCCTTAGTTTTCAGTGGTGCCACCTGTACTGGGGCAGTTACTGTTTTGGGTGGCGCTACAATTGGAACTTCCAGAATAAAGCAGGAGCCCTTACCTTGGGTAGAGTATACATGAACCGGATAATCTAGCAGGCTGGTCATCCGCTGAACAATGGCCAGACCTAGGCCCAGACCTTGCTCACCCCAAGGCGAGGTATGTCCACACCGTTCAAATTCCTGAAAAAGCTTAATACGCTGTTCTTCAGCAATCCCGGGCCCGGTATCCCAGACGCCAATTCGGATATGGCCCGGTCGTTCACTGGAACGTAATACACCTAAAAGCACCCGGCCTTTAGCGGTATAACGTAAGGCATTACTGACAAAATTCTGTACAATCCGGCGTATCCACTGCGGATCTGTGTCTATCCAGAAGGGTGCATCGTGGACGTGAAACTGAATATTGCGCTGTGAAGCAATCGACTTGAACTGCAACTCCAGATCACGTAGCAAGTCATGTAGAGGATAAGACTGCCGGTTTGGCTGCATATTGCCCCCTTCTAGTCGGGCAATATCCAGAAGAGCTGACAGCATACTTTCAGCCCCATGCAGGGCTCGGTCCAGTTGTTGCAAAGTGATACGATCTTCATCGTTGTTAACACTCTGCTCCAAAGCGGTACTAAACAGCCGGGCAGCATGCATTGGCTGTAACAGGTCGTGACTGGCAGCTGCAATAAAACGGCTTTTCGACATGTTCGCCTTATCTGCCTGTTCGCGGGCAAGTTGCTGCTCTGCCAGGGCATCTGCCAGCTGGCGGGTGCGGTCAATAACGCGTGCTTCCAGTATGGCTTCATTTTCCCGGAATGCAGTAATGTCGGCAAAGGTAGTCACGAAACCACCCCCTTCAATTGGGTTGCCGCGCATCTGGATCACCCGGCCATCCTTACGGATACGCTCAAACTCATGTGCGCTGCCGACCTGCATCCAGTGAATCCGCTTACGGACATGTTCTTCAATAGACCCGGGACCACATTCGCCACGCTCGGCATTATAACGGATCAGATCAGAAATCGGACAGCCGACATAAACCAGATCTTTAGGATAGTCAAACAGCTTCAGGTACTGGTTGTTCCACGCCACCAGACACATATTTTCATCGACTACACTTACACCTTGGGTCATGTGGTCAATCATGGTCATCAGCAGATTCTGGTTGAAACGCTGCCATTGTGAAGCCTGGTCCAGAATATTGGCCACCTGGCCTAATGCCAGGCCATTATTAACCATGGCCGTAGTAAGCAGGGTACGGGCTGAAGCGGCACCAATAGTACCGGCCAGATACTGCTCGGTAAAGCGCCACCACATACCGTTAGCGACACTATTTTCATTAAGAACCAGATTGTTCTGGGCACAAAATTGCTGAAAAGCATGCGTCGCTGGCCCTTCTCCAGTAATACGCCGCGCCAGAGTCATGAGGTCACCTACTTTTAAACGGACCGCATCCTGGTGCAAATAACTCATGTCAGTGGAAGCACTGTGTGCTGGTAAAGGTTTAGTTTCATAATAAAAGAAACTTTCAGCCTGAATCTGCTCAGCAATACTTGGGCGGTAAATTCGTGATACCCAGATATATAAAATAATATTGAGACCTAATGCCCAGATGACGCCATGAGTTAATGGCGCAAAGGATTCAAAGCCTAACAGGGCCTCCGGGCGTAACCAATGCAGGCCAAGCGGTCCAGCCGTGAGGAACTGTTGGGCAAATTCAGTATAGCTTTCTGGCAGACTGCGCAAGATGGTAGGTAGCAGCAGGGTATAGGTCCACATAATGAAACCAACAATCAGTCCGGCATACACCCCCTGACGGCTACCACCCCGCCAATAGAGTCCACCAATCAGGGCAGGGGAGAACTGGGCTACTGCACTAAAGGCCAGCAGGCCAAATACAGATAATTGGTCAATATCGTTAAAAAAATGAAAGAACAGGAAGCCCAGGAGCATGACACCCAAAATGCAGACTCGCCGGGTAAACTTAAGAACTTGTGGTAAACGTTTGTCATGCCGGGAAATAATATTAAAACGCCATAATGCCGGCATGATCAGATCATTACTGAGCATAATGGAAAGTGCAACCGATGAGACCAATAGCATACCGGTCGAGGCAGAAAAGCCTCCTAAAAATGCTAATAAAGTCAGCCATTCCTGATTATAACTGAGCGGAAGGGAAAGCACTGCCACATCAGGTACGGTAAGAAAGTTTGGTGCAGCATGCAATGCCCAGCTGGCAATAGGAATAATTGCCAGTGTCGTTAAAATCAGATAAGCGGCAAACCAGCGACGTGCCCCGCGAATATGTTTTTCGTCGCGCAGTTCAACCACGGCCACATGGAACTGTCGTGGCAGGCAGATGATTGCCAGTGCAGCCAGCAAGGTCTGTACCCAGAAAGTTTCCGGCACACCAAATAGCTGTACTTCATAAAATGTCTTGGCAACATCACCAGAGACCTGCACAATATTTTCAGGAGCATCAAAAAGAAAAAAGAGCGCTACACAAAGTAGGGCAAACAGCTTAACAAAAGACTCAAAAGCGACAGCCAGCATCAGACCACCATGTTGCTCAGTATTGGCGATCTGCCGTGTACCGAACATCATTGCGAGTATAGCCAGAACACCGGTAAGTAAAAGCACACTGTTGGTGGTGGTATGTAAGGATTCATTCTGCGTTAGTATGACCGATGCACTCAATGCAATGGCCCTGAGTTGTAAAGCCAAGTAAGGAATAATGGCAATGACAGCCAGAATAGTCACTAAAGAGGCAAGACTACCGCTTTTACCATAGCGGGCAGCTACAAAGTCAGCAATAGAAGAAATAGCATGATGCTGGCGTACCCGACCCAGACGGCGCCAGATATCATAGCCTAATCCGACGAATAGCAATGGCCCCAGATAGATCGGCAGAAAAATAATACCTTCACGTACTGCAGCACCAGTTGCGCCATAAAATGTCCAGGATGAACAATATACTCCGAGCGTCAGGCTGAATAACAACATACGGCCACGAGTACTTAAACGGCTGGCATGCTTTTCACCAAAAAATGCACAGACAAAAAGTATAAAAATATAAAGGGCCAGTACCCCGATGATCAGCCAGCTGTTCATATTGCTCACGGTCTTTATTGCTGCTTCTATGATACCTCAAGCGCAGGATAAACAGATGCCTGATCAGTATTTAAAGACCAAAGTCTAAGTTACGGGAACCCTACAATATTGTTAATTTTGTATACGTAAAAAAAAGATTAAAGATTGGACAAAAGCGACCAATAGCTTGGCCGCTGATTAAGGAGCAAGGTTATGGATGAGCTTAAGGTAGAACGAATTCTACAAAATCCAAAATTTAAAGAGATGGTGGCCAAGAAAAGAAATCTCAGCTGGACATTAACTGCAATTATGCTGTTTGTCTATGTCGGTTTCATGCTGTTGGTAGGTTACAACAAAGAATTCCTGATGAGTTCTTTTAGTGGCGGGGTAACAACTTGGGGAATTCCTTTAGGCCTCGGCATTATTGTCCTGTCATTTGTATTATGTGCAGTGTATTCATATATCGCCAATAACACACTTGATGAACTTAACAGAGAAGCTTTGAAAGAAGTCGAGGCAATCGCGCAAGAGTCTACGACTACTAAAGGAATGCACTAATATGAAATGGAATTCATGTAAAGCAAAAGTATTTGCTGCGTCCACATTTTTAACTTCTGGTCTGGCTATGGCTGGCCCTGATCTGGGTGCGGCTGAGCAGCAGGCTACGAATTGGCACGCAATTATCATGTTCGTGATTTTTGTCGGCCTTACATTGTTCATTACCAAATGGGCAGCCAAACAGACTCAGTCAACTCAAGACTTCTACACTGCAGGTGGTGGTATTTCGGGTTTCCAGAACGGTTTGGCGATTGCTGGTGACTTCATGTCTGCTGCATCGTTCCTGGGTATTTCTGCCATGGTGTTCAGTTCAGGATTCGATGGTCTGCTGTACTCGTTAGGCTTCATGGTTGGTTGGCCAATTGTTCTGTTCCTGATTGCGGAGCGTCTACGTAACTTGGGTAAATATAACCTGTCAGACGTGGTGTCATTCCGTCTGGAAGAAAAACCGGTTCGTACCTTGGCAGCAATCAGCTCACTGGTCGTGGTCGCGTTTTACCTCATTGCACAGATGGTCGGTGCGGGACAGCTGATCAAACTGCTATTTGGCTTGAACTATAATATCGCGGTTGTAATTGTTGGCCTGCTGATGATGGCTTACGTAATGTTCGGCGGCATGTTGGCTACCACTTGGGTACAGATCATCAAGGCTGTAATGCTGCTTTCTGGCGCAACTTTCATGGCATTTATGGTAATGAAAGGTGTTGGCTTCAGCTTTACCGCAATGTTTGACCAATCTATCCAGATTTTCGCTAAAGTCCATGATATTACACTGGCAGAAGCAGGCAAAATCATGGGACCAGGCAAACTGGCAGAGAACCCAATTGATGCGATTTCCCTCGGACTTGCATTAATGTTTGGTACTGCTGGTCTTCCACATATCTTGATGCGCTTCTTTACAGTAAAGGATGCCAAAGAAGCACGTAAATCAGTGGTTGTAGCAACAGGTTTTATTGGTTACTTCTATCTGCTGACCTTCATCATTGGTTTCGGTGCAATCTTGTATGTATCGAATAATCCACAATTCATTGATGTAGCGAAAATGGCGGTTACAGGCAAGTTAGAGCTTGTAGGCGGTAATAATATGGCTGCGGTTCATCTGGCTGATGCTGTGGGTGGCGACCTGTTCATGGGCTTCATTTCAGCAGTAGCATTTGCCACAATTCTTGCCGTAGTGGCTGGTTTAACCCTGTCAGGTGCTTCTGCAATCTCGCATGACCTGTATGCAAACGTATTCAAAAAAGGACAGACTACGCCTGAATCTGAACTTCGCATGTCTAAAATTGCCACTCTGGGCCTTGCGATCTTTGCAATGATTTTAGGTATCCTGTTTGAGAAACAGAACGTGGCCTTCATGGTAGGTCTGGCATTCTCGGTTGCTGCGTGTGCTAACTTCCCGGTACTTGTTCTGTCTATGTTCTGGAAAGGGCTGACGACACGTGGTGCAGTAGCCGGTGGTGTTGTGGGTCTGTCACTTGCTGTAATTCTGATTGTGCTGTCTAAAGCAGTCTGGGTGGATACACTAGGTATTTCTGATACGCCAATTAATCCTTTCAATGGCCCTGCAATCTTTGCTATGCCACTTTCATTCTTCTGCTGCTGGTTGTTCTCTGTAACTGATAAATCAGCGCGTGCACAGCGTGAACGTAAAGAATTCGATGCCCAGTTTGTACGTTCTATGACTGGTATCGGAGCTTCCGGTGCTCAAGATCACTAATTAATTCAAATAAAAAGCCCCGCAATTGCGGGGCTTTTTATTAATTCATTATTTCTTGTCACCAATAATAGTTGACCAGTACAGGTCAGCAATTTCACTACCATTAAAATAAACAGTAGCTTTTAATGATTCAGGCTGGTTCTGGCGCACATCAATCATCTGGTTGTAGGTGTCACGTATTTTTAAATTACCCTCAGTAGGTAAATGCTTATAATTGTTAGATACGGTTTCAGCCATTTTAAAGGGTGTGGTGGTTTCAAAATTAAAGCTATAACGGAAATCTGCCTGGTAAGGCTGGCCAATAATTGTCCCGCTGGTGGTAAGTATGCGTATTCCATTACTTCCGCTGCCATATTCATCGGCTAAACGGTAGTTATAGTTTCTGACTTGCAGGTACTCTTTACTGGTTTCATTATAGTTTGTTCCGCCAGCTGGTGCATTAGCATCCTTGCTGACCCGCTGAAATTCCAACTGATCAACCTGATAAGCCTTTTCTTTACCTGCTGTAGTTGTTGTTTCCCGATAGGAAATACTGCCTGAAATCAGGTAATCATCTTTTAGGCTAAAATCTACATTTGAACCATAGCGCACATTGGTAAATTTCAAAGTAGTGGTATCACCATTTACGGTTTGGGTAATACTTGAGCCCTGACGATAAGTTTTATCGAGAATAATACAGTTTTCCTTATCCTGTTTTAGGCTTAAAGTCTTTACTGAGCCATTCGTAATTACTTCTGCACAAAGTCGGTTTGGAAACTTGATGCTATTTAGACCCAGATTATAAATCTGTACCAGTCTGCCAGTCCGGCCATAAGGATAGTCTGCAAAAACCTCTCCAACCATGTGGCCTAATGCAACGTTATAGTCTGTCTCATTGCTGCGATCACCAGTGATTTTATCGCGAATCTTGTCCAGAATACTCTGGTCTTCAAAAGGCACGAATTCTTCTGATAATTCTGGCGAAATTGTTTCATTAGGCACATTTGGTGGTGTACTGATAGTAGCGTCATCGGAACTTCCGCCTCCTCCACAGGCTACCAGTAAAGTTGAGCTCAAAGCCAAGCCAAGTAAGCTGATCTGCTTTTTCATAAAATGTACTTCCTTAATTTTATTTATTTTTTTAGACTTAAAAACGAATTAGAATTTTTACTCTAAAATTTTGGATATGGGTCTTTTTAATGTCATTATTTTGTAAAAATTGAATAGACATAGGCTTCAGAGATATTTTTTAGATAAAATTTTAAAATTGTTGTTTTTAAAAGATTAATTAAAAGAAAACCTGTAGACGTAGAGTTTACAGGCACAGAGTTAGTGTTACATTTCTTAATATAAGATTTTATAAATTTATACTTTCTTTTTATAAGGTCTCGCCACACTCCATTTAATTAATAAATAATAATGGCTACATCATAAAATGGCTGGGTTAAAAGCAAGCTTGCATGTACTTCTTGGATTCTGGAAAGGTTTTCGTTTATTACCTTCCGCGCAGTTAGTTTTATTACAATTTTTTATACTGATTTTATCTTTGCTCAGCAATGATAGTACACCGTCTCGTTCTGTCACCTGGTTACTGGGCGTGATCGCACTATTACTGGTGGCAAAAATGATACGCCAGACTCCAGCCTACACCGCACTCGGTCTCATTTTTGTCGGTGGTGCTTTTATTTTTTCTGTGCCCATACTTTTTGGTTATGAACATGTGGGTCTGATCATTACTACCCATGCTTTTGAAGCAAGTGCCTATTTCTGTGCGGCTTATGGACTGATCCGCTATATGTTTGCTGACCGTTATCTTACTAAGGATGAGCTTTTTGCAGCTGCCGCAGTCTTTACCTTGATCGCTTGGGGTTTTGCCTTTCTTTATAACATCTGCCAACTGGTAGTTCCTTATAGCTTTCAAAATCCAAATCGGACAGGGCCATTGCAAACCTGGCTGGATCTTCTATTTTTAAGCTTTAGCCTCCAGTCAGCTACGGGTCTTGCAGATCTGATGCCAGTCAGTCCGGCGGCACGTGTTCTGGCAATGTTACAGATGTTTGGCGGAGTAATGTATCTGGCACTTATCGTTTCGAGACTTATTGTGCTCCAATATATTTCACATTCACCCCGTACGAATAAAGACAAATCTTGAAAATTCTCCTTTACAGGAAGTTAACGGCTTTCATTTGTAAGTTAATTTAATATATCACTCTGAATACTGGTTCAGTATTCTTTGTTTTTACAATGTCTTAGCAGAATGCATGTTGACCGCAGAGTCTGTCATTTTATTAAAAAAATATATGGGGGTAAATCACCTATGTCTTCCAAGTCCAAAGCTTGGTTTTCCAATGTTAATCCTAATGTGTTTATTAGCACGGTTGTGATTATCCTGATCTTTTTAGCTATTGTTATTTTTGCTCCCGATGCATTTGAACTTCTGACCAAAAAATTAAATCAGTGGATTACTGATTCTTTCAGCTGGTTTTATGTTTTATCGGTTGCCTTATTTTTAATCCTGCTAACAGGTATTGCTGTGTCTTCCATGGGCCGGATCAAACTTGGGCCAGATCATAGTCAACCTGATTATACTTATCCTTCCTGGTTTGCCATGCTGTTTACTGCAGGTATGGGGATTGGCTTGATGTTCTTTGGTGTTGCTGAGCCTATTATGCATTATGTCAGTCCACCAAGTGGCCAGCCGGAGACCGTACTGGCAGCACAACAGGCCATGCGTGTTACTTTCTTCCATTGGGGTTTACATGCCTGGGCTATTTATGCAGTTGTTGGGTTGTCACTGGCTTATTTTGCATACCGTCATCAGCTTCCATTAAAAGTCCGCTCAGCCTTATATCCTTTAATTGGTAAGCGTATTTATGGACCAATTGGTGATGGAGTCGATACTTTCGCCACAATTGGGACCATATTCGGGGTTGCCACTTCTCTGGGTTTTGGTGTAACACAGATTAACTCGGGATTAAATTACCTGTTTGGCTGGGAGCAGAGTATTCTGACTCAGATTATTTTAATTGTTGTGGTAAGCAGTATTGCTTCACTCTCGGTTTTTTTAGGTCTGGATAAGGGCGTTAAGCGTTTATCTGAACTCAACCTCATTCTGGCATTGCTATTGCTGGCTTTCATATTTTTAACTGGCGCCAGCATTTATTTATTGCAGACCACCATCCAGACAGCAGGACAATATGTATCTAACCTGTTCAGCATGACTTTTAACTTATATGCCTATCAGCCTAATGGCTGGATTGGTGGCTGGACTATCATGTACTGGGCTTGGTGGATTTCGTGGTCACCATTTGTGGGTATGTTTATTGCCCGAGTCTCACGAGGACGTACTGTCCGTGAGTTTATTGCAGGCGTATTGCTGATTCCTACAGGTTTCACCATTATCTGGATGGGATTCATAGGTAATGCAGCGCTATATAATGTGATGTTTGAAGGAAATAATAGCCTGCTAGAAGCTGTAAAAACTGATTCTTCTGTAGCGCTGTTTGAATTCTTGACCCAGTTACCTTGGTCTGGAGTGAGCAGTATTTTAGCAACTGTTCTGGTCATGCTGTTTTTTGTGACCTCTGCCGATTCAGGCGCCCTGGTTACCGATTATCTCACCTCTAAAACAGATCAGTCTCCTGCCTGGCAGCGGCTGTTCTGGACAGTACTTATGGCGCTACTGGCTATTATTCTGCTCATGGCTGGTGGTTTAGGTGCATTACAGTCCGCCACCATTATGAGTGCTTTGCCATTTACCTTTATTATGCTGCTCATCTGCTGGGGGTTGCTCAAGGCACTAAGATTAGACAGTTTGAAAATGCAGGCTATTCAGGAGGCACGTATTACACCGCGTGCTATTCATAACCCGCGCAGCTGGCAACAGCGTTTGGGCCTAATTATGCATTATCCACATAGTCGTGATGAAGTAGAGCATTATATAAAGTCTACAGTTGCTCAGGCATTTCAGCATATTCAGCATGAGTTTAAACGTCGTAATCTTGAGGTGAGCATAGAAACTCTTGAGGACGGATTGCTATTAAGGGTGGATCATCGGAATGAGATTAATTTTATCTATAAAGTGGTTTCACGTGAAACTACCCCTCCGAGCTTTATGACTGGAGCCCAATCAGCTACCGACCATGAATATTATCAGGCTGAAGTGTTTTTAAGAGAGGGAGGACAAAATTATGATGTTATGGAATGGACGCAAGAAGATCTGCTTCAGGATATTCTGGACCAGTATGAACGTCATCTTTACTTCCTGAACGTCATACGCAGTTAAATGCAATAATAAAAAGGACTCCAATGGAGTCCTTTTTTAGTTCCTTAATCTGTTAACAGATTAGAAACGGAATTTGGCGTTAACCCCTACAGTTTGAGTATCTGCATCTATACCTACTGCGTTTGCATTAACATAGCTTGCGCCTACTGCAACTGCTGGAGTAATAAAGTAGTTAATGTTTGCTCCCCAAGCTGAATCCATTACATCAGTAAAATTAGATTCAGCATAAGAAGCGCCTACACTAAATTTTGGTGTAAAGTAGACATCAGTTTTTAACTGATATGCATTGTTGCTGTCTGCATGCATCATTGCGGCTTCAAAACCAACTGATGCATTTGTACCATCAACTGGGCCTACATATTTAGTGCGGGCAGTTACGATATCTTGAGAAAGACGCTGATTAGTAAAACCGGCAGTTGCAGCTTCACCTACAGTTTTTAGAATACCATTAGACATAATATTGTTGGCGTCTAGAGCAAAAGGATCAGCAATATTTGCATAGCCTACTGCTACCAGGAAATTAGGTGCCAGAAGTGCACCAAGCTCTAATGCATAACGATCGCCATTATTTTCAATAGAACCTAATTTTGTACCAAACTCAGATATATCTGTATCTGTTTTAGTGTGGCTATAAGCTGCACTGGTATATAACGGAACAACTGAAGTCGGAATATATGCTTCACCTTTTACACCGTAAGTGTGTGCTTCAGTATCTAGACTCAAGGTACGATCTGCACCCAAGTCAAGATTACCATAGGTGTAAGCAAGAGAAATGTTAGAAGCTTGGTTTAAAAATGCGGCTTCAGCTAATGGCCCTTTGCTTGAATCTACATTTTTATAGTAGTAAGTTCCGGCTACTGAACCAGTAAAATCTTTATCATTGAGTGTGGCATCGATATATTCAGATTGTCCCTGAACCTCAAATTGATATGCTTGCGCACCGGTCATGGCTAATAGTAAAGCAGTGGCTAAACCGAGTTTTTTCATGATATTTACCAGTTTATTAAAAATGGATTAAACCCCTGCATTGTATTGTAACAATTTATTAAGTCAATGAAGTAAAAAGATATTATTTTACAGAGTAATTATACTAAATATGATAAAGGACATTTTTTACTCATTTGGAATAAAGTTTGTCAACCTTTTAAAAAGTTTCGATATAACAGTTAAGTAATAATTAATTAATGAATAAATTTTGGGAAAAAATAAGTCTTGAATAAGAATTTTATGATTGTTTTAACTGATTAATATAGAGGAATTAATCAATAATTCTAGAAATAAGAGAAGAATCAAATTGAAGTATTTTACATTTAATTTTTGGTAGGACAGATGCTTTTTTAAGCACTCTATAAGCTAAAAACTTTAAACTAGAATTTATCTTAGTAGTTAGATTAAGATAAGACTTAGCTCTACAAAATTGTAAAAAGCGATAGATTTTCTAATCCTTATTAAATTAATCAACTTTACTTTATACATGAAAAATCACATAATATTTATATCAGATATATACAACTTATATCTGCACCACAGAATTTTTAAAACCGTATTTCTGGTTTATCCGCCCAGCTTTCCCCAAGGTTGGGCTTTTTTTTAACCTGAGTTTTATACTTAGACAGTGTGCTATTTTAAATTACAGTTAAAATAAGAAATTTGAGCTGTACATGCAAAACCAAAAAATGACTTGCGTAATTTTAAAAAAGTTTTAACTAAAAATAAGTAAATTTTAAGTAAAAAAAGGCCCAGCTTAAAAGAGATAACTGGGCCAGAAAGGATGCATAATATTTGGGAGATACATCCTGAGGAATTCAAATAAGTGTGATGAAAATCTCACTTATTGTTCTTAAATGTAGTATGCAACAGTTTTTTAAATATGTTAAATTGATAATTAATATTTTAAAAAACGGTAAAACCAATTAATAGAAAAATTATAGAGTTAGAAAAAATATTAATCTTTAACTTGAAAAGGGATTTAAGCTAAATGAAATATTATATAGTTACAGAAACTTTTTATCTTTCAGAAAAGTTATTAAAATTATAGTTCTGATTTTTTAATAAAATTTTATAAATTTTGTTTAAAGAAAAATATAGTGTATTTAAAAATATTTATATTTTTACTCACAGTTCTATGTATTCTGTAGAGCTCTTAGACTTCAAAACTAAAATGATAAATTTTTAAACTATTGAAAAAAATAGAGTAAAAGGTAAAATAGCCCCTCTTGGGGAACAGGTTATTACTAACTTTCCATTAAAAAAACATCAGTAAAGTTTAAGTATTCTAAAGAAGCCATCTCTGCCCGAAACTTTTATGATCTTAAGTTTTTATAAAATATATTTTTGAATACTAGAATTTGTAATGGGATATGTTTGATGAAGAACCAGCTACGTTCAGAATATATTACCCGGCGTTTATTCTGGTCCATGTTGGTTATTATTTTTTCACTTCTTTTTATTTGTATTCCTCTGACTATAGACAGTTATCGTACTTACAAGAAAACAGACCTCGCTCTGACAGAAATTTCTGCACTACGTAATATGGCCGAGCTGACAAATATGATTTCACGAGAACGTGGCCCATCAAATAAAGTCATGTCGAGTACCACAGAAGAGTTTGCACAGAATCTCAGGGAACTAATTGAGTTTCGAAAATCAGTAGATAAACATATTGCTGAAACAGTAGATATTTTAAACAAGGCCGGCTTGTCGGCAGATGCTGAAAATGTATCTAAGAATGTGGTGCATTCGCTAGAGCAGGGTAGACAGGCTATAGATGGCTATATTGCTATTCCTCGCTCTAAAAGAACCTCTATACAGCTTGATCGGTCGATTCAGAAAATGTTTGCTGCTTGGGATAGCGCTCATCAGGTCTTAAAAAATGTCATTTCACATTCAGTGGGGAAAAATACCGTTATCTCTGATTATTATACCCTGATTTTAATTTTGACTGACCTGCGTGATCAGGCTGGACGTTTGGCCTCCAATATTATTGCAGCGGTCACTTTTCAGGAGAAAATTCCAGAGGAAAATCTTGCACGCTCTTTGCAGACCCAGTATCAGGCTTATTACTTATGGGATCTGATTAATTCTATTCAACAGGATAAATATAGAACACCCCAATATTTAAGACTACATGGTGAAGTTAAAACAGAGTTTCTGGAAAAAGCGATTCCAATGGTAAAAATGCTGATCAATGAAAGTATAAAAAATCAGCCGTACTCTATGACAGGAACCCAGTTAACTGAACAAATCGTTGATAAATTTTTGACAGTGGTTAATTTACAGGATTTTCTGCTGGATCATAGCGTTAAAACAGCTGAAGAGGTACGCAGTAAGGCATGGAAAAAATTTATCCTGACTCTTTCTGTTTCTGTTATTTCTGTGTTTACCGCCATTTTTACTATGGTTTATGCACGCTATAAAGTATTTACCCCCTTAATCCGGGCACGCAATCTGATTTTAAAGCTTGCCGGTCATCAAGATTCTCGTATCCAGTCCTCAGATACTCTTTATCCACTCTCGCTATTTGAAGCCATACAAAAACTACAGGCACAGCTGGCCGAGCGTGATGTACTTGAATTACAACTGCGTAATATTGCCAATACCGATATTTTAACCGGAGTATCGAATCGCCTAGCATTGGATGAGCACATACAGTATCTGGAAAAGCATGTTAAACAATTAAGCCAGACTTGTCTGATTCTGGTAGATATTGATTATTTTAAACAGGTAAATGATCAGTACGGACACATTATTGGTGATCAAATTATTCAGCTTGTTGCCAGTCAGCTTAAAAAAAGTGTACGTTCTTCGGATCTGATTATTCGTTATGGCGGAGACGAATTTATCATATTCTTGGAATATGTCGAGTTCGGTGCAGCTTTGAAAGTGGCAGAAAAAATTCGTGCTGAAGTCCAGCAGGCCCATCTTAAGCTTGAAAATGGTAACTCAATTTCTGTTTCAGTGAGTATAGGCGTCGCGACAGGCGCAGAAAACTGGTTAGAACTGCTGGAAAAGGCGGATCAGGCGTTATTCCGGGCAAAGGCAGCGGGACGAAATAGTGTTGCGTAGTAAGAGATTTAAATTCCCGAATGTCTAGAATACGCTAACTTGGAATTTTTATTTAAACTATTAAAAATTTTAACTTTTTATATTTTGATGAATATTTTTATAAATGAGGCAGCTGTTAAAGCTATTGATAGAAACAACAGCGTATTGCTAAAAAAAGTATTTATAAGTATCTGTCTGCATAAAACGTCTCAGTAAAAAATTATGAAGTTTAAAAATAAAAAAAACGGTGAATATATCACCGTTTTCAATAGGGCTTTAACAGCTGAGGATTCTATTTCAATAAAGGTTTCAAAAAACGGCCTGTATGTGAAATAGCTACTTCAGCAACCTCCTCTGGTGTGCCGGTAGCAATAATCTGACCACCACCAGAACCTCCTTCCGGTCCAAGATCGACCACCCAGTCTGCAGTCTTAATAACATCCAGATTATGTTCAATCACTACAATAGTATTACCCTTGTTGCGTAGCTCATGCAGGATATCTAATAACTTGGCAATATCATGGAAATGCAGGCCTGTGGTAGGTTCGTCCAGTACATACAGAGTCTTCCCGGTATCACGTTTAGCTAATTCACGGGCCAGTTTTACCCGTTGAGCTTCACCTCCCGACAGGGTGGTTGCCGACTGGCCCAGACGGATATAACCAAGACCTACCTGAGTCAGTGTTTCCAGACGGCGATGAATTACCGGAATAGCCTCGAAGAATGCAGCTGCATCTTCTACCGTCATTTCCAGTACATCGGAAATATTTTTACCTTTATAGCCAACTTCCAGAGTCTCACGATTATATCGCTTGCCATGACAGGCATCACAGGGTACATACATATCCGGCAGGAAGTGCATTGCTACCTTAATCATGCCGTCACCTTCACAGGCCTCACAGCGGCCACCTTTTACATTAAAGGAGAACCGGCCAGCACTATAGCCGCGTGCTTTGGCTTCTTGTGTTTGGGCAAACAGTTCCCGGATAGGTGTAAATACGCCTGTGTAGGTTGCCGGGTTGGAGCGTGGGGTACGTCCAATCGGACTCTGGTCAATATCTACAACTTTATCTAGAAATTGCAGACCATCTATACTGTCAAATTTCTCTGGTGTTAAGGTTGTTGCTCCATTGAGCTGAGTAGCTGCCAGAGGTAACAAGGTCCGGTTAATCAGGGTGGATTTTCCAGAACCAGACACGCCAGTAACACAGGTCATTACACCTAGGGGAATGGTAAGATCAACATTTTTCAGGTTATGTCCTGATGCCCCTAACAGCTTAATTTGTTCTTCCGGTTTTGGCGGCTGAACACGCTGTTGTGGTACCGCGATTTTTAACTCACCAGAAAGATATTTGCCAGTCAGTGAATCTTTGTGCTGGCAAAGTTCATCGGCTGTACCCTCAGCAATTACATAACCACCATGCACTCCTGCACCTGGGCCAATATCAATGATATGGTCAGCAGCACGAATGGCATCTTCATCATGTTCAACCACCAGTACAGTATTGCCCAGATCACGCAGACGAATCAGGGTTTGCAGTAGGCGGTCGTTATCACGCTGGTGCAAGCCAATCGAAGGCTCATCCAGTACATACATTACACCCATCAGACCGGCACCAATTTGTGAAGCCAGACGAATACGCTGTGCTTCACCACCAGACAAGGTTTCTGCTGAACGCGCAAGACTCAGATAATTCAGCCCGACACTGACCAGAAAGTGAAGACGCTCACGAATCTCCTTGAAGATTTTGTCACCAATTTCACCTTTGGCGCCTTCCAGATGCAGATGCTCATAATAATGTGCGGCATCACCGATCGACATGCGGGTAATCTGGCTGATGGTATGGTCCAGAATTTTTACATTACGTGAAATCTCATTTAGCCGAGAACCGTCGCAGACATCACAAGCAGCATTCGACAAATATTGTGACAGGTCATCTCGTACATAATTACTTTCAGTCTCACGGTAGCGCCGTTCTAGATGTGGCAATACACCCTCAAAAGGCATAACCCGGTTATGACGGCGACCACGCTCGTCCACATAGCTGAGATCAATTTTCTCACGCCCTGTACCATATAAAAACTTCTTCTGAATATCTTTACCCAAGTCTTTCCACGGGGTATCTAGAGAATAATCATAATGGGCAGCTACTTTTTGTAGCATTGAATAATAATAAGGGCGCTGACGGTCCCAGCCACGGATTGCACCTTGGCTAATACTCAGCTCCGGGTTATGGATCAGTTTATCGGCACTGAAGTGGCTACGGGTACCCAGACCATCACAAGCCGGACAGGCACCAAACGGATTATTAAATGAAAATAACCGTGGTTCCAGATCACCTACCGCACGGTCACAGTCCGGACATGAATGTTTGGCCGAAAATACCCGGTCTGGATGTTCATCTTTCATCCAGGATAAAACTGCCAGATCTCCGCCGAGCCGTAGTGCAGTTTCAAAAGATTCAGCGATACGATTACCCAGGTCTTCACGTACTTTGAAACGGTCCACAATTACTTCAATAGTATGTTTCTTTTTCTTGTCCAGTTCGGGTGGCGTATCAATTTCAATAATTTCGCCATCTACACGTGCACGGACAAAACCCTGACTTTGCAACTGTTCAAAGAGGGTAGAGTACTCACCTTTACGTTCACGTACTACCGGTGCCAGCAGCATCAAGGCCGTTCCTTCAGGCAGGGCTTTTACAGCATCTACCATTTCTGACACAGTCTGCGCCACCATTGGCAAGTCATGTTCCGGGCAGTACGGTGTACCTACACGGGCGTAAAGCAGTCGCAAATAGTCATAAATTTCTGTAATAGTTCCCACTGTAGAACGTGGATTATGACTGGTTGACTTCTGTTCAATTGCGATTGCAGGAGACAGGCCTTCAATTGCATCAACTTCCGGTTTTTCCATCTGGGATAAAAACTGACGCGCATAGGCCGACAATGACTCGACATAACGGCGCTGACCTTCGGCATACAGGGTATCAAAAGCAAGAGAAGATTTACCTGAGCCCGAAAGTCCCGTAATTACCACGAACTTGTCCCGTGGAATATCGAGTGACACATTTTTGAGGTTATGGGTACGTGCGCCTCGAATACGGATATGACTTTGACTCATGAATCGTCCTAAGTAAGCGTTTAAAACTCTATATATGGTAGCGCTTTAAAAATGTTCAAGCGTAGTTTTTATGATTTTAAAGCGTCAGTTTATGTCACATTGTTTTACTATTCACTTAAACCTTCAGGCCAGTCCCGCTGCCGGTAGGCACTGTCCCAAAAAATCCACTCCAGCTCAGCACCACGTTTATAAACTTGCTGCATTTTATTTAATGTCTCTTGATCACACTGCTGAGCCACCCGGTCCAATGTCATGATCACTTCCCTTACCGCATGATGAAACTCTTCACCCGCATAGGTATCAATCCAGGCCTGATAGGGATTGTCGGGCGCTGTATGCTCAACAATATATCTGCCGATTTCAGCATATATCCAGAAACAGGGTAACAGGGCAGCCAGAACCACCGGATAGCTTTCTGACCAGGCAGTTGCACTCAGGAATGATGTGTAATGATGGCAGGCTTGAGTCAATGGTGTAGCTGCAAATTGGGCTGGGCTAATACCGAATTTCTGCATGAAATCCTTATGCAGGCTACGTTCAAATACAATTGCTACCCGTGCAGCTTCAGAAAACTGAATCACTTCCTCGGCATTTGCAGCCTTGGCTGCACAAACTGCCAGGGCACGGCCGTAGGCAAGCAGATAATGTGCATCCTGAATAATATAATGAGTGAAGATTTTTTTGCATAAGGTTCCCTGCATCAGTTCCTGGTTGAAAGGCATCTTGAGGATTCGTTCATATAAACCCAGATTATCCCGCCACAGTAATTGTGAAAAATGCAATTTTATACTCCTGAAGGTAAGCGTTAAAAAATACTTAAAATATCCCAACACTATAGGATGTTATCTATAAGACCATGAGCTCTTGAATATAACTTAAACTTCTTAATACATCAGGTTGCTCACTGATCAAAAAGTTTTTACCGGCTTCAAAAAAAACAGGTCATAATTACTGGAACAAGATGCCGTAGACTTCTCCGGTTCAAACAGGTTTTAAAACATTCATTGTGAATAGGTTTATCCATGAAGCATTTCCGATTTTCCATTTTTTTTACGGTGGTGTGTCTTGCACTGTCAGCTTATTGGGGCTATACCCATGGGCCTCAAGCAGGCATAGAAACCATGTTCAAGGCTCTGACCATCACGGCCATCCTGGCAGTAATGGAGGTGTCCCTGTCATTTGACAATGCTGTAGTCAATGCCTCAGTACTACGTAACTGGGACCACTTCTGGAAAATGATCTTTCTGACAGTTGGTATCTTAATTGCGGTTTTCGGTATGCGTCTGATTTTCCCTGTGGTGATTGTTGCAGTCACTGCTGATATGGGATTAATGGAAGTGGTAAGACTGGCACTTAATGATCCAACGACCTATTCGCAGCGGTTGATGGACCATCATGCTGAAATTGCTGCTTTTGGTGGAGCTTTCTTGCTTCTGGTTTTTCTGAATTTCTTCCTGGATGAAGGTAAAGATACTCACTGGTTTCGCTGGCTGGAGCGACGCTTAACCAGTTTGGCCAGCGTACCGGCCATGTCTGTATTTATTGCCCTGATTGCTTTGCTGGTAGTGGCTGCCAATGTAGACGAGACAAAACGTCTGGTCGTAACTATGGCTGGTATCTGGGGAATTGTAATTTATATCGGGGTACAGGTACTTAGTCATCTGCTAGGCGGTGAACCGGAAATTGATGAAGAAGGTAACGCTGTTACACATGACAGCACGGGCGCAGCAACCGGTGTAGTAAAAGCAGGTTTCGGCGGTTTCCTGTATCTTGAAGTGCTGGATGCATCTTTTAGCTTTGACGGTGTAATTGGAGCTTTCGCAATTACCAGTGATGTAGTTATTATTATGCTAGGCTTGGCAATTGGTGCAATTTTCGTCCGCTCTATGACTATTTATCTGGTCGAAAAAGGCACACTGGATGCTTACATCTATCTTGAACATGGTGCGCATTATGCAATTGGCGCACTGGCCATCATCATGCTGGCAAGTGGCACAGGCGTACATATTCCTGAAGTGGTAACCGGCCTGATCGGGGTGGCATTTATTGTCTGGGCAGTACTGGCTTCAATCCAGTATCGTAAACGGACAGAACGTCTTGGTTAGAATATATTTTTAAACTCAGAATAAGTTGAAGGGTATAGTCATATACCCTTTTTTATTGTCATTAATATCGTTATTTCGAATAACAGAGCTACGCGCTTTGAGCTGCTTTATCTTATAATTCATCTTATTTTCTAATAAGCCTGTTGCTATGATGAATGCCTTAGAACGCCGTTCAACTTTTGCCTTAAGCAGTATCTTTGCTTTACGCATGTTGGGCCTGTTCATGATTATTCCTGTATTCTCTGTAGCAGGGCAGTCATATCAGTATGCGACACCAGCATTGTTGGGCCTGGCTGTGGGTGTTTATGGTCTGAGCCAAGCGATTCTTCAAATTCCATTCAGCTTGCTGGCAGATCGATTCAGCCGTAAACCTCTTATAGTGATTGGCTTGTTGTTGTTTGCTCTGGGCGGTGCAATTGCTGCCATGTCAGAGACTATCTATGGCGTGATTATTGGCCGTGCTATTGCTGGGGGTGGTGCAGTTTCAGCAGTAGTGATGGCTTTACTCGCCGATGTAACCCGTGAAGAGCAGCGTACTAAAGCAATGGCTGTGATGGGCATGAGTATCGGCCTGTCGTTCGTAGTAGCTTTTAGTCTGGGTCCTTGGCTTACAGGAATTGTCGGTATTTCCGGCCTGTTCTGGGTAACCACAGTCATGGGCCTTCTGGCGATTCTAATGTTATTCATGGTGCCTAAGGTCACTCGTCATCATAAGAATTTTTCCCAAGGCTATTTGCAACAGCTTAAGCAGGTCCTGAAAATGGGTGATCTGAACCGTCTGCATTTTTCAGTATTCAGCCTGCATTTGCTGCTTACCGCAATGTTTGTATATATACCTTCACAGCTGATTGAATTTGCCCATATTCCGCTTGCCAGTCATGGCATGGTCTATTTACCGCTTTTGGTAGTTAGTCTGTTTTTTGCTTTTCCCAGTATTATCCTGGCGGAAAAATATCGCAAAATGCGTGGAATCTTTTTGACGGCAATTACTGGAGTTATTTTAGGCCTGCTGATCATGATTTTTGGCTTTGAGTCTAAATATATTCTGCTGACCGGCCTCGGGTTTTTCTTTATTGCTTTTAATGTGATGGAAGCATTATTGCCGTCCTGGCTGTCCAAATCTGCACCTTTGCAGTCTAAGGCTACCGCCATGGGTGTCAATGCCAGTGGCCAGTTTCTGGGTGCCTTTTTCGGAGGAACACTGGGCGGTTTCCTGCTGACTTTGCATAATACTTCTCTAGGCTGGAGTATCCTGACAGCAATTGCCATAATCTGGTTATTCATCAGTTTTGGTCTGGCTCAGCCACGCTATTTAACTTCACTGGTTTTAAGCTTGCCAGAAATGCAGGAAACAGATGAATGGACTTCTAAGTTATTGGCGATTCGTGGTATTGAAGAGGTCGTGGTGATGCCTGAACAGCAACTGGCCTATATTAAAGTCGATAAACAGCAGGTGGACGCAGCTGCTCGACATAATTTGACGCAGTTGTTGGGTAAAGAGGTAGCCATTTAAGGATAACTCTTATAAAGTAAAACATAGAAATGAATAGGAAGAGAACAGCTGATGCGTGGTGTAAATAAGGTTATTTTAGTAGGAACTTTAGGGCGCGATCCAGAGACAAAAACTTTCCCAAATGGCGGCTCTTTAACACAGTTTTCTATCGCAACGAGTGAATCGTGGACAGATAAAAGCACAGGTGAACGTAAAGAACAGACAGAATGGCACCGTATTGTGCTACACAACCGTCTAGGTGAAATTGCCCAGCAATATTTACGTAAAGGCTCAAAAGTTTATATTGAAGGTTCATTGCGTACCCGTCAATGGACCGACCAGAACGGTCAGGAACGTTATACTACCGAGATTCGTGGTGAACAGATGCAGATGCTAGACTCAGGCCGACAGCAGGGCGATCAGGCAGGTGCAGGTTTTGGTGGTGATCAAGGCTATGGTCAACCACGTTTCAATAATAATCAGGGTAGCCAGGGCGGTTATGGTAATGGCAACCAGCAGGGTGGCGGTTTTAATAATAACAACAACCAAGGTGGCGGTTATGGCAATAATAACCCGGGCGGTTTCGCACCTAAAGCTCCTCAGTCAGCTCCAGCCTCTCAAGTTCCGGCTGACCTGGATGATGATCTGCCATTCTAACAGGTGTCAATAAAACAAAAAGCAGACCTGTGGGTCTGCTTTTTTACATTCATTTTTTAAATAAAAAAGAACGACTCAAAAAAAGAGCTGAGTCGTTGTTGAGCAAGTTCTATCAAAAGTAAAAATACTGCAAATCTATTTTTAATTAGCCATTAACGATTGAACCGCCGTTTACATGAATAACCTGGCCTGAAATATAGCTGGCATCATCGGAAGCCAGAAATAGATAGGCAGGCGCCACTTCGCTTGGTTGGCCCATGCGTTCCATTGGCGTTTCCTTACCAAAATCTTTAACCTGTTCTTCATCAAAGCTGCTTGGAATAAGCGGGGTCCAGATCGGTCCGGGCGCAACACCATTTACACGAATTCCTGTTTTATTTTTAAGGAGATTGGTCGATAAACTACGTGTAAAAGAGGTAATGGCACCCTTAGTGCTGGAGTAATCAATCAGCTGGTCATGTCCGTGATAACTGGTGATGCTGGTCGTATTAATAATACTGTCACCTTCTTTTAAATAAGGCAGTACTGCTTGGGTCAGGTAGAACATTGAAAAAATATTGGTTTCAAAAGTCTTGAATAATTGCTGCTGAGGAATATCAGTCAGATATTTCTGTGGGTACTGTACCCCGGCATTATTCACCAGAATATTAATTTTCTGGAATTCATTTAGAGTTTTTTCAACTAACTGATCAACGTCTTCTTTTTTCTGGATATCACATTTTACCAGAAGGCAACGCCGGCCTTCCTGTTCAACCATTGCTTTGGTATCTTCAGCATCCTGACTTTCTTCTAGATAAGCAATCACAATATCTGCACCTTCACGTGCAAATAACACCGCAACTGAGCGACCGATTCCACTGTCACCACCAGTAATCAATGCAACTTTATCTTTTAATTTATCACTACCTTTATGGGAAGCCTTGATAATTTCAGGCTCGGGATTCATTTTGGTCTGTTTACCCGGTTGATGGGTTTGAATCTGTGCAGGTGGTGTAGCTGGGTACTGATTCATAAGATCTCCGGATGATTGTTATAAAAAATAAATAAAAAGGATTCAGAGAATTCTGAATCCTTGACTTAAAATAATTACATACGGTCCCAAGCATCTTTAATAGCATGTTTAGCCTGTTCCCACTTTAAACGTGATTCACGTTTAGTTTCTTCCCATTTCTGCTGCAAGCTGCCTTCCATCTCATCAAAGTGACGGCCTTCATTTTCTCGGCGGCTCGTATAACCCAAGTTATAAGCACCTGAATAATCACGATCATATTCCAAGTCAGGATAGTGTGTTAATGCATCTTTATAATATGGAGTCTTATTATAATTTTCCTTCCAATATTCCTGAGATTGACGATGTGTATCGTCTTTATAAGTGCTGGTCGTATCCGTTAGGTTTTCATTTACGTCAACCATTGTACATCTCCTGCTTTGTAGTAAAAATCTATAGTTAAAATATAAAAGCTATTTACTAAAAAAGATGTTGGGAAAATATATTAAAACATAGAGGGATTGCTGCTTTATGTTTTCTAATTTTACATTGAAATATTATTTAATAAATTAAATATAAAAAATCGGATATTATATAAATATCCGATATTAAATTTTTTATTTTTAAGAAAGAAGTAATATATTTAAATCTATCTATATTAACAAATAGCCAAAGATGAAAATAATCTTAATTTTCTAAGATTAATAATCTTCATTTTGACCTTCCTGACGAGAGCGATATTGATCATCGGTTTCATGCTGCATTGCATTATTACTATTTTGCTGATGCTGCTGACCCTGTTCATGCTGAGTGGTGCGTTGCTGCTGTTGCTGTTCAGGGCTAACCTGCTGTGGCTGGCCGCCATGACTTTGCTGATTATGCTGACTGGTAGCACCCATGCCTGTACCTGTCAGCCCTTGGCCTTCCTGACCACGATTAGTTCCTTGCTGATTATTATCAACACCACCTTGCTGATTCAGACTTTGGCCTTGTTGGCTCATACCCTGCTGGCCCATATTTTGACCCTGCTGGCTCTGAGATGAACCTTGCTGGCTTTGTTGATTATACTGATTCTGTTGACCCTGCGGGTTATAATTCTGCTGATCTGGCTGTCCTAAACCTTGACCCTTCTGGTCTGACTGCTGAGTATGTTGCTGGCTTTGCTGCTGTTGTTGCTCAACATTCTGCTGGCCTTCCTGCCCGACACCAAGTTGTTGGTTCTGGTGGTGAATACCCTGATCCTGTTTGCTCTGGGTATTATTTTCCTGTTGTTTCTGTTCGCCAGTCTGTCCTTGCTGGTTTTGCAAATGCTGTTGATTTTCCTGATTTTGATTGTTCATATTATTCATGTCTCACCTCTTGTGTTTAAAATAATCTATACATCACATGAAAATAATTAGAACATAGAATTAGGTTATGAAGTGTTTAAGCATGTTGCTGAATAATTAAAATGAATTATTTAAAATAAATAAGAATATAGAATTAAGTAATTAAAATAGGAGGTTGTTATATTTTAGGTTAATCTCAAATTAATTTAATATTACATTGGTTACATATAAATAAGATTTAATGATTATTTAGATGAATTTCTCTTCATTAAAAAATAGGAAAAGCACTTTAGTGCTTTTCCTATTGTTATTACATTTTAGAAAATTATGCCGGAATCTTTTTGGCCTGCATTTCACGAGCCCAGACGCGATGTTTGAGCAGTGCAGTTTTCAGCTGTTCTTGAACAGCTGTAAAGTTCGGCATAGTAATTACACCTTCATCAGGTTCAATAAGAGGCATGGTGGTAATTAATCTTTCATTCCCGTTCAGGAAGACCAGTGGTTTCAGATGCTTATAGGTTTCCATAATATAATGCATCAGATAGCCTTCCTGATCTGGTACCACTTCTTTGGTACCGCCAAGTACTACAGTTGCATCATAGAAAATCGAAGGTTCTGACTGATAGTTTCCTTTGAGCGGTAAAGTCGCATTCGTATCAGAAGTTACGAAACCGCTATGATCACTGATACATTCAAGGATAACGCCTTCCTTGATTGCCCAGTCCTGAATAGTTTCAAATTCCTGCATGCTGAAGCCATCTTGTACCAGCAGGGCCAGACGGCGTGCACGAATATCAAGTGGCGGGAAGGCCTCCTGACTCAGGCGTTTTGACGGAGTAACAGTTGCTAGCTCGCGTTTTGGTGGCATAGGAAGTGAAAGCTTCTGTGCAACATAGCTCGCCAAGTCATCGTCGATATAGCTGAGCATTTCATTGACGATACGTTCACGGATATAAGCACGTTTAACTTTGGTAAGCTCAAATACATAAGCATCTTTAATATGCTGTTGCTCATGTGGAGTCTGGCTAACATAAAATAGACGTGCCTGACTAAAGTGATCATTAAAAGACTCACTACGCTCACGTACCTTATGTGCATCTACACGTTCATAGTAGCTTTCAAAACCACCGCCACTTGGTGCAGGTGGAGTTTCACGTGGCCAGTTGTTATCAATCGAATTAGGTTCATAGTTTGCCTGACCTTGATGCACAATCCGCTGATGATAACCATCACGCTGATTATTATGGAAAGGACAAACGGCACGGTTAATTGGAATCTGATGGAAGTTTGGACCCCCAAGGCGTATTAACTGGGTATCTGTATAAGAGAAAAGTCGTGCCTGTAGTAACGGGTCATTACTAAAATCAATACCCGGTACAACATGTGCCGGACAGAAAGCTACCTGTTCAGTTTCTGCAAAGAAATTATCTACATTACGGTTTAGTGTAATTTTACCAATTGGAGTTACAGGTACCAGCTCTTCTGGTATTAATTTGGTGGCATCCAGAATATCAAAATCAAACTTATGCTCATCCTCTTCAGGAATGAGCTGAACACCGAGTTCCCATTCCGGATATAAACCGCTTTCAATAGCATCCCACAGTTCACGGCGGTTAAAATCAAGGTCTTTACCATTGATTTTTTGTGCTTCATCCCAGAGTACCGAGAATACACCTTGCATCGGGGTCCAGTGGAATTTCACAAAGTGAGATTTACCTTCAGCATTGATCAGGCGGAAAGTGTTCACCCCGAAACCCTGAATGCCGCGGAAACTTCGTGGAATTGCACGATCAGACATTAGCCAGATTACATGATGCGCTGTCTCTGGTGTAAGTGAAACAAAGTCCCAGAAAGTATCATGTGCTGAAGCTGCCTGAGGGATATCATTGTGTGGTTCGGGTTTAACGGCATGTACGACATCTGGAAACTTTATCCCGTCTTGAATGAAGAAGACCGGCATATTGTTACCCACTAGGTCATAATTTCCCTCAGTGGTATAAAATTTCATGGCAAAACCGCGAACATCACGTGGAATATCTGGTGAACCGCGTGAGCCCTGTACAGTCGAGAAGCGTACAAACATAGGTGTGGTAATTTGGGTATTAGTCAGGAAGGCCGCCTTGGTAAACCGTTCATTCCCTTCATAAGCCTGAAATACGCCATGTGCACCAAAACCACGGGCATGTACAATCCGCTCCGGAATACGCTCATGGTCAAAGTGTGTAATTTTTTCCCGCATGATAAAATCTTCAAGCAGGGCAGAGCCACGCGAACCTGCTTTTAGCGTATTCTGGTTATCTGCAATTTTTAAACCCTGATTGGTCGTCAGTGCATGACCCGTAGCATCACTTCGTGCACTATTTAAGTCAAAAGTCTTGAGGTTATCGTTTTCTTTATCTGGTGTGTCGGCGCCTGCCAGCTCACTTTTAGAATAATGTTGATTCGTCATACCATGCCTCTATTGTTTTAGGTGTGTGTACTACAAACTTCAAAGACAACCCTTATTCAGGTTGAATCAGCTGATTTAATTCACGACAAGCCTGATTCAGGACTTTATGCAACTTTTCTTCAGGCGCACCCTCTGCATAAAATCTGAAATCATGAACTTTGCCGTTATAGTAAATAGAATAGAAAAAGGTCCCGACAGGTTTTTCTGGTGTTTCCGAACCACCAGGTTTCACCAGACCTGTACAGGCCACAATAATGTCGGCATCAAAGAAATGATGACCATGCTCAGCCAGATAATGAGTGACTTCCTGAGACTCAGGCGTATACTCTTCAATCAGATCTTTAGGAATATTTAAGATTTTTTCTTTAACTTTTAAGTCATAACAGACCAAACTGCCAATTAAAACCTCACCCGAATGCGGGTTAAGTGAAAACTGATAAGCCAGATAACCTGCTGTTGCACTTTCGATGAACGCAACTTTTAAGCCTAGATCTGCCAAGTGCTTGCAACAGACATAAAACATTTAGAAGCTCCCTTAGTCTTATTAGGTTTAGTTCTAGAGCAATGCTTTTTAAATTTATTGCGATGTCGGTAGATAAAAACAGAAAATGGGCAAAATTGAATTAGCAACTTACATACTTAATACTTTTTGAATATAAAAGTTAAATAGGGTTTTTTAATATAAAATAAATAAAAATAATGACTTAAGTATAATTGTTTCTCTGTATTTCTATAATGTTTACATAACGCTATATAAACAGTTGTATAAAAATATATCCAACATACACAATCCTTACACATAAAATCAAAAGTTAAAACTTAATGTGGTCATTTCTTTAAAAATATAATCATGAATGATTAAGAGAAATAAAATTTCTGTATCCAAAATTTATTAAATAAATCAATAAATTAATATATATCTTGGGTTTATTTTTTGTTTTTAAGAATATTAGAATTAATAAATTTAATAAAAACTTCTACAATAATATTCTAGGTGTTTCAAAATATTAAAATGTAAATAAAAGTAGAGTTTATGGTCTTTAGATTTTTGAAAATAAAAGAAATTTATTAAAACACAACTTTATTTTTACGTGTTCTTAACCAGAGATAACACAAACTTTATTTAAAAGAAGATGGGAATGCTATTTCCTAACAGGAGTGGATTAAAAAAAGAGATAATGAAATATGGTTACCATAACAACGCAGCCAGTGAGAAAGCTGACCCAGAAGAAAAGCCCGGCCTTATCTCATAAAGAAACAGTAAAATTTTTTTCTGAACCTGAGCGGGATACGGCTGAAAAGGAAAAATTCGCCGAAATTTATTTAGAGCGTTTTATTGATACAATTACACTTGAAGAAAAGGAGTTTCCACAAAATTTAGAAGATTTAGGGGCGTGGCTCAACAATAAAAATATTCAGGCATGTGAATCTTTTCAGAGCTATCTGGAACGAAGGAGGCAAAATGGTGCCCGTGAATATTTTAAAAACGTCGGTGAAGCTCTAGAATTTCTGGTCAAGATTGGCCCGACCAAAATGGTTGATGGTTCTTGGCTATATAGCTTGTGCAAATACTGGCAAAATCCTGTTTACAATGAAGCGATCTCGATTTACCTGGATGAATTGGGAGGCGGATCTTCTTCACTCAACCATGTTTGCCTCTATCAGCAATTACTGGATCAGCTTGAACTTAACGATTTTGAAAATCTTTTGAGTGATGAACATTATATCCAGGCCGCGGTGCAACTGGCTTTAGCTTATGCACCTGCTGAATATATTCCAGAAGTGTTAGGATTTAACATGGGATATGAGCAGCTTCCCTTACATTTACTCATCAGTAATTATGAGTTAAAAGAACTTGGTATTGACTCACATTATTTTAATTTGCATATCACGATTGATAACTTTGATAACGGCCATGCCCAGAAAGCCCTAGAAGGTGTACTTAAAGTTGCCCAGCGCTATCAGGATAAAGAAGAATTTTCGCGCCGTGTAAAAATTGGCTATTACTTGAATGATGTAGGTATAGGTTCCACTGCGGTAGTTAAAAATCTTGATCTGCGCAGTAATGTAGAAAAAATTCTGATCAAGAAAGCCAAAGTGGGTCGTTTTATTCATGGTGATAAATGCCGTATAGAAAACCGGCAGATTAATGACTGGTTACAGGATGATGAGAGTACAGTGGCCTTCTTGGATGCCCTGATCCGTAAAAACTGGATCAAGCCGGGGGAAGATGTACAGGAAAGCCGTTTCTGGAAATTGATTGATGATGACCGCGGTAAAATGTTTGGTGTATTTAGCTATCCTGAAAAACAGATGATTTACGACTGGATTCAGGGTCCACAAAGTACTTCAACCACCAGCTTGCGTGGTTGGGCAAGAAAGCATGAGCAGAAGAACCAGAATCAGGACCGTCCAGAAGATATAGTCGATTTTGAACTGACCTTTTTGAAGAAGTCCTATCAGGCTGAAACTGATTTCCAGAAGCGTATGAATATGTTACTTCCTTATCTGGCACCTCATATGCATCATACCCCGGTAGGGCTATGGAGTACGGATCAGTTTACACGATCACTATTTCCAGCTCTGAAAGCTTCTTTTGTTTAAGTTCAGTTAGGCGGGAATTTTCTTGAATATAAAGTTCTTACATGATCGGGTATAGCGCAATTCTATACCCGAATTATTTTGTGAAAATGAACTATAGCAAGATCTGACCATCGAGCCAGTTGACCTTTATGTAAATACTGAAATTAACATTATATATACAGAAATTTGTACTTAATTTTTTTAATCCTGAGAGAAATTGTTTAAGCTTATTTGTTCTATTTTAGTACACAATCTTTTTATAAAAATTTTATTTATTAAAGGGTTATATTTTTCATGGTTATTGGGTGGAATTGTTTAGCTAGATGAATTTACCCTCCAGTCTGCCTGATACTTGAGATAGACAATTTAGAATTCTGGCATTTTTTAATACGGCGTTTCTGAGAGCGTTGGTACATAATCTGGAAAACGGTTAACTGACGGATAATAACTTTGGATATTGCAGTAATCGGTAGTGGCATGGCTGGGCTTGCTACCGCAAGAATTCTGAAAGATGCAGGACATGAAATTACTATTTTCGAGGCACTCCCGGGCCGAGGTATGGACAGTCATAGTCTGGAGTTTGAGGGGGGCCTGATTGATGCCCCGCTACGGGTTATGAATCCCTATTTATGGAAGAATACATTGAGTCTGGCCAGTTACCTGGGCATTAAAACTTTTCCGGTACGTACCTATATGGCCTGTAGCTGGCTATTTGAAGACCGTACTGAAACCTGGCTCACAACTTCACGTACCCGCATTGGTAATATTCCCATTATTAATAACCGCAAGGGCATCAAGCAGTATGGCTGGCGTCTGGTTAAAGGTATGCTACAGCTAAAAACAGCAATTCATCAGTTCTTCAAGTCTAAAAATCAGGATATTACACTGGCTGAGTTCATTAACCAGCATGATATTGAAGAAGTATTCTGGCATGGCGCAGTAATGCCGGTACTCTATACTATCTGTACCTGTAATCCGAAAACCATCGGAGACTGGCCTGCCAAACCGTTACTAATTTTTCTGCGTCAATTGACTGATGGAGATGCCCTGATCCGTATGCAAGGCGGAACACCTGCATTGGTAGATAAATTGATCGAAGGTATTCGTATTCAAAGTGGCTCTCCAATCTGTAAGGTGGAAGAACAGGGTGAAAAAGTTCTGCTGGAAAAACAGGATGGTGAGCAGTCGGTCTTTGACCGGGTAGTAGTTGCAACACCGACCACTAAACTTGAAGAGTTCATGAACCCGCAACAATTTGCGGATGATATTGAACTTCTCAAACAGTTTAAGTTTGAACAGGGAGAACTGGTTATACATACAGATAGCTCAGTGATGCCGCCGCGCCGTAAAGACTGGTGTGTACTGAGTTATATGATGGACCGTCATTTTACCCGACAACAGTTTACTGTCTGGCTTAATGCAGTTGAGCCAAGTTTGGTCGGTAAGTCTCCGGTATTTCAGACATGGCGTCCGGTTACTGAAATTGATCCAAAAAAAGTGATTTCCAGTGTAACGTTGACTCGGGCAGTAGTTGATTCCAAAACTGTGGCATTAAACAAAGAAGTCCAGCAACGGCATTTACAGCCGAACCGTAAGGTATTCTACTGTGGTTCATGGTCATGTGATGGTCTGCCGATCTTGGAGTCTGCTGTCACTTCGGCTATTCATATTGCCAAGATCTTTGATGCACCTTTGCCATTTTTAGGTTTAGAACCTAAAGTGGAGATCGCACCGCAACTTGGTTATTAAAATCTCATGAAATGGGCCCAGATACTCTGCCAGTATTTACCCCAACATAAATATGCTATTGATGCAGCACAGTTGGGTGACTCGGCAGAGTTGGCCTGGACCAACCTGGGTTACTGGCAAGCTGAGGAAAATTATCCTCAGGCCTGCCAGCAGCTGGCTGACCGGTTAGCACAGGCAGTACAGCTTAAGGCTGAGGATGCTGTATTAGATCTGGGCTGCGGCCAGGGAGCGAGTCTGCTGCATTGGCAAAATCAGTACCAGGTTCAATATATAGAAGCTGTAGAGTTACAGCAAAACTGTGTCAAAAAGATTGGTCAATATCATCTGCCAGCTTTAAAAGCGATTTATAACGAGTCTTTTCTTGCCTTAAAACCAATACAATTTACTCAGCAGTTTGATGTAGTTCTTTGTATTGATGCTGCTTACCATCATGCACTAAGCCATTTTCTGAATAGTGTAACTGGCCATTTAAAGCAGTATGGTCATCTAGGATTCCATTATTTGATGTTGTCAGATGACTGGCAACAGGCAAGCCTCTGGCAAAAAAGTAAATACCAGTTATTGGTCAAAGCAGCTGATCTCAAACTTGAAGACTTAAAAACTCAAACTGAAATGGTAAATCTGCTAGAAAATTATGGTTATGAGCAAATAATGATCCAAGATATATCTTCAGAAGTTTTGCAGGGCTTTTCCAAATACGTGGCAAAACTACGTAACTCTGGACAATCCACCATAAAAAATACAGATTATTATAAAATCCAGATGACAGCCAAACTTTGCGCCCAGCTTTACGCTGATGGTTTAATTCGCTATGTACAGATTAGTGCAGTAAAAGCTGAATAAACCGAGAAAAGAAAAGTAGAAGAGAAATGGTGCCGGCACACGGATTCGAACTGTGGACCTACTGATTACAAGTCAGTTGCTCTACCAACTGAGCTATGCCGGCACTATGGCGTAGATTCTACCGAAAAACACCTGATTTTCACAAGCGAAAAAATGAACAAATGAATTTTGTCTAGGTTCAATGCTTTCAGGTTATCAAGAAGGTATCGGAAGATACCTTCTTTAATTAATATTTAAAAATTAATATTCCCAGAACATACGCTGAATTTCTTTAGCATCTCTGGTCTGAGTGAGTGCAAGTGCAGTCAGCAATTTGGCTTTTTGCGGATTTAAATCATGTGCAACCACCCAGTTATATTTATCATCTGGCTGTTCGGCATTTCTTAATACAAAACCTTGGGGTACACGAGATGAACGAATAATCTGTATACCACGCTGCTGGAGCTCAGTCAGGGTAGGTACAATATTTTTGGCTACCGAGCCATTGCCTGTACCCGCATGAATAATTGCCTTTGCGCCTGCTCGAGCATATGCTGTATAGGCATCGGGCAACATATTGCCAGAACCATAAACAATCTGGACCAGCGGCAGAGCATCGCCCTTAATATTCTCGATATTAAATTCAGACGTATTGTTAAATCGTTTGGCTACGCTTCTAAACCAGTAAGGTTTCCCTTCAACCAGTGTACCTAACGGTCCCCATTGACTGGCAAAGGCATCGGTATGGATATTAATTGTCTTGCTGACATCACGTGCTGCAAAAATATTATCATTCATGAGCACGAATACGCCTTTATTTTTTGCATTGTCTGCGGCTGCCAGAGCAACAGCACTATACAGGTTTAAAGGCCCATCAGCGGACAGCGCTGAAGGTGGACGCATAGAACCTACCACTACAATCGGTTTATCAGTATGCACGGTCAGGCTTAGAAAGTAGGCAGTTTCTTCCAGAGTATCTGTTCCATGCGTAATCACTACACCGTTAACATAAGGTCTTTTAACCAGCTCATTAACTTTACGGGCAATTGTCAGTAATTCTTTATCAGTAATACTCTCGGAAGCTACCTGAAGAGCCTGTACTCCAGTAACATTAGCCAGATTCTGGATTTGTGGTACTGCGTTTAATAGGTCATCAACGGGTACCTTAGCCGCTGTATAGGTAGCACTGTTGGTTGAGCTGGCACCAGCACCGGCAATGGTTCCTCCAGTCGCTACAACCACAACATTATTTTTGGCAAAAGCAGAAAAGGGTAAGAGTAAGCCCAAGCTTAAAGTCAGAGCGGAGAGTGTTTTTTTCATCATTTTTCCTTTTAAGATTTATGTACATTCCAAGCATTTTTTGTACCATTTATAAGTTAATACAAAGCAGCAGACTTTAGTCATATAAATTTAAAATACTGTTTTTAGATTAATAAATATTCAGTGATGAGGATTTCGATATTTAAATAGAACGTTGAGATATAAATTCAGTTTTAAAAGATTAAAAGAAGTTTGAGGAGGTTTAAAAGATATTTAAGAATTACTAGATAAGCTTGAGATTATTTTATTCTTAATTTATAAATTTTTGGCATTGAGCTCAATGATAAGAAATTTTTTTATTGACTGATTTAAGGTGTTCTAGATTTATAAATTAATTATTATACCCCCAGTTATACCCCCGACTATATCGGGATTGCAACAGATAAAGTAGATATTATTAGACACAAAAAAAGCCTAAACCCTTTAGATTTAAGCTTTTTAGGACCTCATGAATCATCATGAGAATAGAATTTGGCGGTGAGAGAGGGATTCGAACCCTCGATACGCGTAAACGTATACACACTTTCCAGGCGTGCTCCTTCAGCCACTCGGACACCTCACCAAGGCGTGCGATAATAACTAAAAAAACCGCGCCTGCCAAGTTGAAACAATTGATTTGAAGAAAAATAAATAACTCGGTGATAATATGGCGCAAAAATGGCATCTGTTATGAAGACAAAATATGCAAAGTTCTGCAAAAAAAGCCGCATTGCCTGCGATTACCTTGGCAGCATTAGGGGTGGTATTTGGGGATATTGGGACCAGTCCGCTTTATGCACTTAAGGAATCATTCCATGCAGCTCATGGTTTAGGGATCAGTACAGCTAATGTATTAGGTATTTTGTCGATTATCTTCTGGACAATGACGCTGGTCATTACCATTAAATATATCGCTATTGTAATGCGTGCAGACAACAATGGTGAGGGCGGCATCATGGCGCTTCTTGCATTGAATTTACGTAATACCCGTTTCAGTGACCGCAAAAAATTACTGTTAATTGCTATTGGTTTTATTGGTGCTTCACTATTCTTTGGTGATGGCATTATTACGCCTGCGATTTCAGTATTATCTGCCGTAGAGGGTCTATCTATCGCAACAGATGCTCTGGATCCGTATATTGTTCCAATCGCCATTACCATCGTGACGACCCTGTTCATCATGCAAAAGTATGGTACTGCTTTTGTTGGCAAATTTTTTGGTCCGTTAACCCTGCTCTGGTTTTTCTCGCTCGGCTTATTGGGTATTTCCAGTATTATTCAGACACCTGTGGTACTAGGAATGTTCAGCCCGCACTGGGCGTTTCAGTTTATTGTAAGCCATCCACTCATGACTTTTTTTATTATGGGAGCGGTAGTACTTACTGTGACAGGTGGTGAGGCACTCTATGCCGATATGGGACACTTTGGGCCAGTACCCATCCGTCTGGCCTGGTTTTTTGTAGTCTTGCCATGTCTGGTGCTTAATTATGCAGGGCAGGGCGCATTATTACTGAGAAATCCGAGTGCTATTGAAAATCCATTTTATCTGCTAGTGCCGGAATGGGCGCTGTATCCAATGATTTTTCTGGCCACTATGGCTGCAGTAATTGCTTCTCAGGCGGTGATTTCAGGCGTATTTTCATTGGCGCGTCAGGCTATCCAGCTGGGTTATTTACCACGCCTTACTGTTAAGCATACCTCGGATTCAGAACAGGGCCAGATTTATGTACCATTGCTCAATTGGGTACTGCTTGCTTCCATCATTGTCTTAATCCTGATTTTCCAGACCAGCTCGCGCCTCGCTAATGCCTATGGCCTGGCTGTAACTTTAACCATGCTGTGTGACACTTTGCTGATTGCTGCATTTATCCGTTACAGCTGGAAATGGAAAATGCCAAAGCTGATGCTGCTGATCATTCCATTTCTGATACTGGACTTGGTACTGGTCAGTGCTACCTCACTAAAGGTATTCTCGGGCGGGTGGGTGCCATTATTGATCGGTGGAGTTGCTTTTCTTCTGCTGATTACCTGGAAACAGGGTCGCGAGCTGACCTTTGCAAAATTACAGCAGGATACTTTGCCTCTGGAGCTATTTGTCGAGAGTATCGGTGATCAGGCTAACTGGGTAGAAGGAGAAGCAGTTTTCCTGACCGGTACACCTACTGTAGTTCCACATGCGATGCTGCATAACATGAAGCATAATAAGGTCTTGCATCAGAAAAATATTATTCTGACAGTCAAGATACAAGATGTACCTTATATGCCTGACGAACAGCGCTTTCATGTAGAGGTACTAAATCAACATTTTTATCGGGTTGAGCTGTACTATGGTTTTAAGGATGAGATGAATATTCCTCATGCTCTGGAAGCAGTCTATGAGGCACTTGAGCTTGAATATAACCTGATGCAGATTAGTTTCTTTGTCTCACGTGAACGGATTATTAGTACAGTTGGAGACGGTATGGCACCTTGGCGTGAAAAGCTGTTTATTTCCATGCAGCGTAATACCAGCCCGGTGAGTGACTTCTACAAAATACCTACTAACCGTGTAGTAGAACTGGGCAGCCAGATTGAAATCTGAAATTCTTAGATAAAACAGTAATAATAAAAAAACCAAGGCACATATGCCTTGGTTTTTACTCTGGAGGAGTAGTTAAAATTTTGAGCTTGAATATGTATCTTATAGAACGACTAGACAAGGCTTAACGACCTGCGCCACTGCCACTACCGGTTGAGCCTGAACTACCTGTGCCACTGCCCGTACCAGTTGATCCGCCTATACTGCCTGTACCGCTCATGCTGCTGTTGCCAGTTGCACTTTCTATACGGCTTGTACCTGTAGTGCCGTTACTGGTCGTACTGCTGGTCGCACCTGTACCGCTATAGCCTGAGCTGGTGCCAGCTGAGTTGCTATAACCCGAGCTGGTGCCGGTAGTTGTACCGGAAGAAGTACCTGAGCTGGTTCCACTGTAAGTGCCTGTGCTCGGAGTGCCGCCATAAGTGCCCATGCTGTTTGTACCCATCGAGCCACTCATCCCGCCTGTAGTACCAACACCAGTGGTACGGCTATCAGTATTAATACCTGTAGTACTGCCAGTGCTACCCATGCTGCGAGTGCTGGACGAATCACGTGCCAGTGTATTGCTGTCCGAGATAGCAGACTGGGATGAAGAACGGTATTGACCATTACCCATCATTTCACTGAGTGAACCTGGCTGTCCATTCACTGTAGTATTAATCCGGACTTTCGATAGGCTTTCCAGAGTATCTCCAGGTTGTACTGGAGGTTCTGCGAAAGCTGTCATACTACACATTCCGGTAATGAAGCCTAGGCCGATTAGTTTAGAACGCATATTAAACTCCTCATGAACACTTGTGTTTGTTTTAATCGGGAGATCATTACCTTCTCATAAAGCACTTTTTCATTTCAATCAAACATACGTAATACTTAAAAGAGTATTCAGAAACCCTTTAATAAAGCGAACAAAATGTTACGTTTTTTACGGACTTTTTCATGCAATTTTGATGATGCTTTAATCAAATAAAGGTATATGCAATATACTTCATATAGAGGGCTTGTTAAGCTGCCGGAAACCGTTGTTTTGATACAAAGATATGGCCACTCGTAAGACACGTAGTAAGAGTAGATCGAAGACCCCATTTTTAAATAGCCGCCTGTCTAAAGGGTTGTTAGGTGTGCTTGCAGCCGGAAGTTTTGCCATAGCCTTCGGTGAAGAAAAAATCGGTCAGCTGTTTACAGCCGGGACATCAAATGCGGCCTGCCTAAACCAGTTCTATCGTGAAGTGCCGCCCTATCTGGTAAAGGAAAGTCTGAAGAAAGACAGTTATCCGCTTTGTTTTAACGGGTTTAATGTCATGTATTCAGGAGTATCAAAAACACCACTCTGGGTTGCAGAATATTTAAATCCACAGCGCCTCAGTACCAAAATCAAGCGTGAAGACAATTTTCATGAAGAGAGTCGCGTAGCAGAGCGCCACCGGGCCTTGCTCTCTGATTATCGAGGTTCAGGTTATGACCGTGGACATATGGCGCCTAATGGGGATATGAGCAATAGCTCCTCCCAGTATGACAGTTTTTCTCTGGCCAATATGGTACCGCAGGCGCCTAAAAATAATCAGCAAGTCTGGCGTGAACTGGAAGAAGCCACGCGCGCTATTGTCACCAAGCAAAAGCAAAATGTTTACGTAGTTACCGGTCCGTTATTTACAGGGAAAAAACTGAAAACTATTGGCCGGGGTGTAATTGTACCGACAGCCGTATATAAAGCAGTGTATCTCCCGAAAACTGGTGCAATAGGAGCTTATTACGCGCCCAATAATAATTCTTTACAGGTCAAAATTGTAAGTGTCTGCTATCTGGAAGAGCAGCTTGGGATTAATCTGTTTCCACAGCTTACTGAAGAGCAAAAACGTAATACCTATAAGCTGCCATTGACCAGTACGGCAGTTAAAGCAAATAAACCGCTTGAGTATTCACACTGGGATGCAGAAAGCCAGTGTGCCGTAGATGCAAACCGGGAGCAGATTGAAACTGCACAGCAGGAATTCAAGCAGCAAAAGTCAGGCACCAGTATAAGTAATGTCAGCAGTGCAGCAACTAATTCAGGCATACAGCAGTTGCTTTCTGCCTTGCTCCAATTTATTTTGCAACTCTTCAAATAAGTTGTCATAAAGAGCTAAACAAAACTTCCTGATTTGGTAACCTAAATATTAGATATAAAATCGAGAATAAGGAGCGTGCAGATGTTTAAACCTTTTGAAAATGGCACAGAATCCTCTGCGATTTATGACCTGACCCTGGAAAACCAGCTAGATTGTGTCAATATTTACGGTAATTTACAGATTACCAAAGACCAGCAGGGATTGCAGGCAGCCAAAAAATTGCAGGCATTTATGAATGATCTGGTTCAGGCGCTTGAACAGGCTCAGCCTTTACCCGAGCAGATTGAACGACAGCCTGAACATGAAATTGAAAATCCCTTCCTTTAACTTCAAGTTTTTATATCTTGCTCATACAGGCGCCATTGTCGCGGCGTCTGTCCAGTCCAGTGCTTGAACGCCCGCTGAAAGGCACTTTGTTCTGAATAGCCCAATAGCAAAGCGATTTCTTTTAAGCTGAGATACGGGTCTTTTAAATACTGTCTTGCCAGCATGAACCTGATATGTTGCACACGCTCCTGATAAGTACTACCTTGCTGCTGTAAATGGCGTTGTAACTGGCGTACAGACATTTCCAGTTTTACTGCTACCTGTTCAATCTGATACTCGTCACGTTGTAAACCCTTGAGTATGACCTGCTGCAGACGTTGATCCAGCTGGGTGCTGTGTGGCAGTTTTTCTAAAAGAGCTTGAGCCTGCTGCATCAGGAGATGCTGTAGAGTTTGATCACTATGCTTTATAGGCTTGGAAAGTTCACTAAATGGGAGTAAAAGTCGGGTTAGCGGCTGGGAAAACCGGACCTTACAATGAAAATACTGTTCATATAATGCAATATTTCTTGGAGCCGGACAGGAGAAATGCACTTCATATAAATGAATCTGGTCCAGTACCATAAAGTGTTTAAGAAACTCGACCATTAAAGCGATAGCAATCTCATCGGTAATCTGGCAGGGCTGTGCTTCTGGTTCTTCCCAGCTCACGGAAACATATTTAATATCTGAAGTAACACATAAGGGGCTGCCGTCATAAATCAGGCGGTGAAAGTCATGGTAGCGTTGCAATGCCTCTCCCAGACTTTCACAGGACAGTGCCAGATAGGCAATAATGCCTAAATGTCGTGGCTGGACATAAGCTGCAATATCTAAACCTAGTGCCGGTTTTTGTAATTGTTGTTCTAGCCCTAATAAAAGCTCCCGCCAGATGCGGTATTCGAACCGCTCCTGTTGCTGTATATGCTGTAATTGTTCCGGTACGGTTAGGGCCTGCGCCTGATAGTAATCTAGCAGTAATTGCGCCAGTCCACCAAAGACTGAACCACTATATCCCTGCATTGAAATAAACTTCCTGTCGTATTTTGTCAATAAATTGACTGAGCCAAGTCAATATTTAGCATGGAAAGCTTTTTATATTCAAGTAAAAGGGAGGAGGAGTTATGTGGAAAGGTTTTGTTGCGGGTCTGATCGTCGCCAATGCATTTGAATGGGTAGCGCATAAATATATTTTGCATGGTACACACCGTGCTGGAAAGCCACGTTACTCTCCCGTGCCAGATAGCATGAAATCACATTGGGAACATCATAAAATTGTTCGTAAAACTGAATTTTTTGATCAGGGTTATATAGAAGGGATAAAAAACTGGCGAACCCGTAATGAACTGATTTCACTAGGAGCAGCGGCAACTGCAACCAGTCTGATGTTTTATCCCATCTCTAAGAGTATGGCGCTGGCAGCCTGGTATAGCGCTATCAATTATTTTTATACACACCGCAAGGCTCATCTGGAACCGGAATGGGCCATAAAGGTTATTCCTTGGCATTATGACCACCATATGAATGCCAATCAGGATGCTAACTGGTGTGTAACCAAACCCTGGTTTGACTATATTATGGGAACCCGGATTATTTCTGCTCAGGATCTACAGGAAAAAAACCCTTTGGGTATAGCATTGCCGGAACCTTTGTCAAAGTCATTACAAAAAATAGCAGGGCGTTATTTTCCTGCACAATATATTCAAACAGGAATAGCTGAATCTGAAAATAAGAGTATATATTTAACTGAAACAGAGCAAGTAGCTTAAAAGAAAGCTGTCCTTAAAGTAGATTTTTTGTCTGAAGTAAAAAGAGTGTGGGGGCACACTCTTTTTTAAATTCTTTATTTTGCCGGTTAAAGGCGCATTTCAATACCTTGTTCTGCCAGATACTGTTTTGCTTCAGGAATAGTGTGCTGGCCAAAATGAAAAATACTTGCGGCCAGTACTGCATCAGCTCCACCTTTTAAAATGCCATCTGCCAGATGCTGAAGATTACCCACACCACCAGATGCGATAGTTGGTACATTTACCCGGTTATTAATAGCGCGCATCAGTTGCAAGTCATAACCGGCTTTAGTCCCATCGGCATCCATACTGGTAATTAATAACTCGCCTGCGCCGTATTCTGCCATTTTGACAGACCATTCAATGGCATCAATACCTGTCGGTTTACGGCCCCCATGGGTAAAAATTTCCCATTTATTTTCACCGGTTTTTTTGGCATCAATTGCAACGACAATACATTGTGCACCAAAACGCTGGGATGCTTCCTGAACAAATTCAGGATTAAATACGGCAGCAGAATTAATACTAACCTTGTCTGCACCGGCATTAAGCAATAAACGGATATCTTCGACTTTGCGCACACCGCCGCCAACAGTAAGAGGAACAAACACACTTTCGGCCATACGTTCGACTGTACGATAAGTCGTATCCCGCCCATGATGGGTTGCAGTAATATCAAGGAAGGTAATTTCATCGGCGCCCTGTTCATTATAACGGCGGGCGACTTCAACCGGATCACCGGCATCGCGGATATCAAGAAACTGTACGCCTTTTACCACTCGGCCATTATCAACGTCCAGGCAGGGGATAATACGTTTTGCGAGCATAAATTTTTCCAATTATAACAGCCGATTATGAAACTCACCTCCGCAGATGCTACACCTTGATAGAGGGAGAAGGTATTCTATCAAATTCGATATGTTTTTTTGCAGGTTTTCTATGTCGGTTTATACGCCGTTGAGTTTAAAGGAAGTTCAGTCCTTCGCAGCACCTTATGGACTAAAGGTTCAGGAACTGATTCCAATTCAAGGCGGTATTCAGAATACAAACTATTTTTTAGTGAACGAGGATGGTTCGCAGTTTGTACTTACAGTATTTGAAGAGATGAATGCGGCACAGGCAGGTGAACTGGTGCCAGTACTTGAGCATCTGGGCAATGCACATTTGCCAGTTGCGGTGCCCTTAAAACAGGCTGAAGCTGCAATTGGCCAGATTGCCGGAAAGCCTGCCCAGATTGCACCACGACTGGTAGGAGAGCACCCTATACCGGCCAATACTGCCCAGACAGCTGAGGTTGCCAGAGCACAGGCAAAATTGCATGTCGCTTTACAGGATTTTGATTTTGAGCGCCAGAGCTACCGTAATCATAGTTACTGGAGTCAGGTTGCTGCTGAACTAAGGCCCGACATGGATGTACAAGACCAGCTTTTACTGGATAGTGTATTTCAGCAGTTTGAAATATTCCAGGCCAAATACCCGCAGCGCCCGCTTGGCTTCATTCATTCCGATCTGTTTCGTGACAATACCTTATTCGAGGGTAACACTTTAAAGGGAATTCTAGACTTTTATGAACTAAACCATGATGAATTGCTGTTTGATATTGCTATTACGATTAATGATTTCTGTAGCGATTATCCGGCGGTGAAACTTGATCAGATACGGGTACAAGCCTATCTGGAAAATTATCAGACTGTGCGTATGCTGACAGAAGATGAAAGAGCCTGTCTGCCGGTTTATCTGGCCATGGCAGCCTGCCGTTTCTGGTTAATGCGTCTGCAAGTAGCACAGAAGAATGCGCAGGAACAGCGAGGTGGAGAGGATATCTTGCAAAAAGACCCGCTAGAAATGCGTAATATGCTACAAAATCGTCTGGCACTTATCGGGAAGTAAGGCAAATGATGCGCGATCAGGGGCGACTGGTAGAGTGGTTTGATGAAAAAGGTTATGGATTTATTCAACCCAATGAGCCTGATAAAGGACGGGTATTTTTACATATAAAGGATTTTGCCCGACCTGGACCCCGGCCAATTATTGGTTGTGCACTAGAATATCTGGTTATTCTGGATGTACAGGGCCGCTATCGTGCTCAGCAGGTGACCTATCTCACAGCTGCACAGGCCCGTAAAAAACCAGCCCGGCAGCAGACACGTTCACAATCTAAAAAAGCTTTGCAGCCCTTTCAGCTTCTGATCGCAGTCTATTTTATAATGTTGGGTATAGTGACTGCGAGTGGTCTTATAAATGGATTGCTTTTATTATTTACTATGCTCATGAATGTAGCAACTTACTGGTTTTATGCTCAGGATAAAGAAGCAGCACAGGCCGGACGGCGCCGTATATCTGAGCAGACTCTACATATATTATCCTTTCTGGGAGGGTGGCCTGCTGCCTGGTTAGCCCAACAGAAACTGCGACATAAAACACAAAAACAACCTTTTCGAAAAATATATTGGATTACTATAGTTCTAAATATCCTGTTGGTTTTATGGCTGATTTCTCCCTTGAATCCCTACTGATTCAAATTCATACTTAAAAAAGGAAAAATAAATGAATTCTGGTACTGTCATGAATGACTCAAGACGCAGTCTGACTTTCAGTCTGTATATTCTTTATATTCTGGCGATTTTCACAGCTGGTTTGCTAGCTGTAGTGGCGCTAGTAATCAATTATATTAAACAAGACCAGATGCGCGGCAGTATTTATGAAAGTCATTTTACTTGGCAGATTCGGACATTCTGGTGGTATCTGATTTGGAATATTGTGGCTTTTATTCCTTTTATCTTTTTGCTGTTTACAGATAATAATGCCGATGCTTTTGCCTCAGTTCTGCTACTTGCCTCAGGTTTTTGTGTAGGAGTAATCGGGTTAGCATGGCTATGGATTGTATACCGTGCTATTAAAGGTTTATTACGTTTAAATGAAAATAAAGCCATGTATGAATGATTTTAAATTAATTTCAAAAGCCTGAAACATCAGGCTTTTTTATTATTTAAAGTATTTGAATCTTCAGTAACAGGCTCTATATCTTTTGAACCTAAAAACTTAGGTCGCCATTCACTTATGATAATACTCAGAACGACCAAGGCACCGCCTATTAAAGCTAAGGGCGCCAAACGCTCACCTGCCAGCCGGCCAAACAGGCTGGCCCAGATGGGTTCTCCTGCGTAGATAATTGCCGCACGGGATGACTCTACATAACGCTGTGCCCAGTTCATGACCAGTTGGATAATCGCACTGCTTATTCCTAAACCAAAAGCTGCTACTGCAAGCTGCCAGGAAAATACCGGAATACTTTGCTCTCCCAGAAATGGCATACTCATAAAACTTAACACCGAAGTAAAAACCAGCTGAATAACTGTTACCCGCCGCAAATCTACCTTTCCTGCAAAATAGCCGATCAGGATAATTTCCAGTGCAATGGCGATAGCACCAAATAATGTGAGCGCCTGTCCAAAACTAAAAGAGATCTGCGTAAAACCATTGCCAGTCAAGAGTACCAATCCGCTAAAGGCCAGAATGACACCTATCCAGGTCATGACATGTGGTGTCTTGCGGAAGATAATCCAGAGTAAAAATGGAACAAGCGGAACATAGACTGCTGTAAGAAATGCTGACTCACTGCTACTGATGGTCTGTAAACCAATAGTCTGCGTGCCATATCCAATCGCAATGGTGCAGCCAATTAGAAAACCTGCTAACAACTCTCGCAGATTGAGGCCACGCATGATTTTCCAGGATAGCAGCAGCACCGCCAAAGCTGCGGCTGCAAACCGGCAGCCTACAAAAAACATTGGTGAACTATAATTCAGAGCAAACTGGACTGTCAGGAAAGTTCCACCCCAGATCACTGTTATCAGAATCAGGGCAAATTGTGGCAGCAGCGAAGAGGAATCGAGTTTGGATAAATTTGCAGTATTCATTACATCTGGCTTGGTTTTAAGGCCTGCCTATATTGCGATAAGCCTGCACCAGATACAACCTTTGCTAGTTTCCAGTTAAACCCTATTCATGAGCAGTTATTATATTTTTACTTTGTTTTACGTGCTGCTCATTTATAAAGCGGCAATACACTATAAAAAGAGGTTTCAGTTAATATAAAAAGGAGGCCAGATGGCCTCTTTAAATCTGGCTGTATATTTACAGCACTACAGGCGATTGCTCGTCAAGAAGCAATTGTGCTTCACGCAGACTGAGCGTACCTTCATAGATTGCACGACCGGTGATTGCACCCAAGATGCCTGGCTGGTCTTTCAGCATACGGATATCTTCCATATTGGTTACGCCACCAGACGCAATAACAGGTAACCCCGAGTACTGGGCCAAGGTTACGGTCTGCTCAATATTTACACCTTGCATCATCCCGTCACGCGCAATATCAGTATATACAATACTGGATACACCCGCATCTGCAAATCGTTTGGCCAGTTCTGTCGCTTTAACATCAGTAACGTTAGCCCAGCCATCAGTAGCGACCATACCATCTTTGGCATCGATACCCACAATAATGCGTCCAGCAAATTTTTTACAGGCTTCTTCAACAAATTCAGGATTTTGAACTGCTTTAGTTCCAATAATAACGAAAGACACCCCGGCTTCAAGATAATGTTCAATCGTTTCCAGAGAGCGGATTCCGCCACCAATCTGCACAGGCAGTTCTGGTTGTGCCCGTACAATAGCTTCAACTACAGGTTTATGAATGGGTGTACCTGCAAAAGCACCGTTCAGATCAACCAGATGCAAACGACGTGCCCCTTCATTGACCCAATGCTGTGCAGTTGCTACCGGATCATCAGAAAACACCGTATCGTCTTCCATACGGCCCTGTTTTAAACGGACACATTTACCATCTTTTAGATCAATTGCCGGGATGATCAGCATGCTTTCGCTCCTTGCTTAACCTGTTGAATTTTATTGGTCTAATCTTAACAATAAACTTGAATTTTCTAAATGCTATATTTTTATCTATCAATAAAATAAGACTGACTTAAATTAGGCTAGATCTTGTCAGCTTAGAGTTATGTTTTTGTATTATTCAGTATGGCATTCTATATAAAAATAAACATGTTATTAAGTGAATTCAGCAATTAACTTCAGGCTAAGTATCCAAATGATAAGGTGCGGTAATTGAGCTGCTATTACCAGTCTGAACTAGTAACTATGTCCCGCAATTAAAGGGAATATCAAATCACTTATCTGATTCGCTGCTGATCAATTAAAATTCTATTCATAGATGCAGCTATCTTTACATAAGATTAGGCACATCATCTATAAAACAGAAAATCTGGATAACCATGACGCGGTCACTGGTCTAAACAGTTTACCTGTTCAAGCAGCCGTAAAGTATGCTCAGGCAATAGGCTACGTTTTCCGAGTTCCTGAAATACCAGCAGTGCTGCATAAACATCTGCTGCTGCATAGTCAATTTGTGCTGAGCTTAAGCTCATATTAGACCAGTCAGACATACTGATTTTTTTAGATTTGGGAAAATTTTGCTGGAATAGCAGGGCCACAGCATTTTTTAAACCTATAGGCTGTTTAAAGCCAAATGCAGAAAAGCATTTTGAGAGTTCTACTGTACTTTGCAGTTCTATACCTTTTTTCCGGAAAAGATGGACATCATTTTTTAAACCAAAACCGACCTTCACCTGTTTCTGATTTGCCAATATTGGCTTGAGAAAATTGAGGATGTCTGGGTTAAGCTGAAACAGGAACACCTTTTCTGCAGTGGCCAGTTGGATAAGATGAGGCCCTGTTGAAATCTCGCCACGTCTAAAAGTCGGTTTAGATTCTGAATCAAAACCCAGTACAGTAGCCGTAACTAACTCATATTGCAGAGGTAGACAGTCTTTCAGACTGCTAAGCACATAGATATGTGAAGCATCTAAATTTTTAAAGAGAGGAAGCTTATTGATTTCTTCTTTATTCGGGAGCAGAGAAAGTTCAGTGCTTTCAGGCATAACAAAAGCTCCCGAGTAAAAGTATCAGTTATTTATAATACTTCAGCCGATACATGGCTTAAGTATAGGCCTGCTATTCGGTCTGTTGCTGTATTTCAAGCTGGCTATATTGTGCTTTTTGCACATAGTCCTGATAAGCTGGAACAGCAATAGCTGTTAAAATTCCGAGTGGAACAACCAGTATATATAACCAGCCTAGCACCTTTTCCCAAGTTGCGGTTGCACGCGGCAGCCCATAGTTATTTATGCCTTCATCACCACGGGCAAAGAACAGATATAATATTAAAAACAGATTCACCAGCGGTACTAGCATCAGCAGTGATAACCAGCCGGTATGATTGCGGTCATGCAGACGCCGAATGGTAAAAATAAAGCTAAAGTATATCAGGACAATATACAAGATCCCCATCATGATCAGACCAGGTATAGAGATGTTCTCTGCACCCTCAGCAGTATTAAATAAACCCGGTGCAAAAAGCCCTATTAAGAAAACAAGCAGGATAACGCCGAAACTCATCAGCATGTTCCATCCTAAAAAGGACAGACGTCCAAAACGGCCATGTGCTTTTAAAGGTGAATCTGTAGTTGAACTGAAACTGGAAGTCATTTTTTATAATCCTTAATGTTTTTATTAAGTTTTTGTTTAAAGCAGTAGGCATCATAAACAAGCTTGAACAAAAGGAAAAGTGAAAACTTCTAAACTATAGGTTTAAAACTGAAAAACAATAAAAAAGCCCACCTGATGATGAGCTATGGTAAAAATTTTCAGACCTGTTTAAATCTTCCAGTCCACAAAGTTTTTCAGTAACTGTAGACCGGCAGTATGGCTTTTTTCCGGATGAAATTGGGTGGCGAATAGGTTATCTTTTTGGATAGCTGTACAGAAGTCCAGTCCATAATGGCAGGTTGCTGCAACCAGTTCAGGGTTCTGTGGTTCGACATAAAAACTATGCACAAAATAAAAACGACTATCCTGAGCAATATTTTTCCACATTGGATGACTTGGTTCAGCCTGCTTAACCTTGTTCCAGCCCATGTGGGGAACTTTTAAACCTTCAATCTCAGGAAAACGCTTCACTGCACCTGCGAAAATACCCAAAGCATCGGCGCCACCATTTTCCTCAGAATATTGCATTAATGCCTGCATGCCGACACATATAGCTAGAACCGGTTTATTGAATACTGCATTTTTAACAACATCATCAATTCCGGCTTCATGCATACCTTGCATACAGTCACGCATTGCCCCAACACCAGGGAACACGATTTTATCTGCCTGAGCAATGAGTTTAGGGTCATTAGTGACATCAACAGTAGCACCCACATACTCTAGTGCTTTCGCGGCCGAGTGCAGATTGCCCATGCCATAGTCAAGTAAAGCAATACGGGTCATTACAGGCTACCTTTAGTTGAGGCCACAGTATTTTCTGCACGTGGATCGACTTCACATGCCATACGCAGGGCACGTGCAAAGGCTTTGAATACACTTTCGATCTGGTGGTGTGAATTTTTCCCTTTCAGATTGTCGATATGCAAGGTCATTAAGGAATGATTGACAAAGCCCTGGAAGAATTCAGAAAACAGGTCTACATCAAAACTGCCAATACGGGCACGGGTAAATGGAATATCCATAAACAGACCCGGACGGCCAGAGAGATCGACTACAACACGTGACAGTGATTCATCCAGTGGCGCATAAAAGTGTCCATAGCGGCGCAATCCCTTTTTATCACCCAGTGCCTGGGCAAAAGCCTGACCTAACGTAATACCACAATCTTCTACTGTATGGTGGTCATCAATTTCCAGATCACCATCACAATGAATATCAATATCAAAAAGACCATGACGCTTGATTTGATCAATCATATGATCTAAAAAGGGAATGCCAGTATTTAAGGTGCCCTGACCCGTACCATCAAGGTTGAGACGAACTCGAATCTTGGTTTCGTTAGTATTTCTTACCACTTCACTGATACGTTGCGTCATGGACACATTCCTCAAAAACGTCAAAAATGTTTGATGTGAAAACTTGCGCTGTGTTGATCAAGGTCAAAGCCACAGCATATTAGATTGCTCAGGAGGGTTAATCAATGCCTATTACCGTACATGCTCATACTTCTCTAGAAAATGCAGAAGTCCGCAGTCAGCTTGAGCGATTGTATGACACCAGTCCCGAATTCGGAGACGGGCAGGATGCGGTCGAGCAACTTGAACAGCATCTGGCCCAGTATACAACGTTGTATACAGCAGAGTTTAATACCAAAATTATAGGTGCAATCTGGTGTACGGGACAAGGGGAGAGTAAGACTCTGGAATATATCGTAGTACATCCGGCAAATCGCGGTCGTGGAGTTGCTGAACGTCTGGTCAGTGAAGTCTGCCGCTATGAAGAGGCAAAAGAAGTCAAAAGGTTTGACCCAGGCTGTGGGGCTATCCATCGTTGCTTGGCACATTTAGGTAAACTGTAAAGATATAACTAGGCAAATATAGCTTAAGAGGATGTTAAGTTTATTAGTCTCGCTATTACTGCTTGTTCAATCTTTTTGATTTTGCATGAAAAATAATCTTTTAAATATTTTTATAAAGGAAAGACTTGACGATCAGTTAATTAGATTGTTTAATACGCCCCACATCGGCGCGATAGCTCAGTCGGTAGAGCAACGGATTGAAAATCCGTGTGTCGGCAGTTCGATCCTGCCTCACGCCACCATATTTGTGTTTTCAGTCCCTGATCCCATCAGGGATTTTTTTTGCTTAAAATATATGCATTTAAACTAAAAAAAACTGATTTTTGTTGACTCTTGCCAGCAGATACGGCTTAATACACCTCATCGGCGCGATAGCTCAGTCGGTAGAGCAACGGATTGAAAATCCGTGTGTCGGCAGTTCGATCCTGCCTCACGCCACCATATTTGAAAAGCCCCATATACTGTATGGGGCTTTTTTTATGCTGATTAAAAATGATGAATATAGCTAAAGGGCAAAATCAGGGGTCTTTATTAATATTTAGATACTGATTTAACTGAGCGTAACAGAATTAATGGTTAATTATTATACAAAATAAAACAAGTGACTTATATATTGAACTGATACCAGCTCTGGAGTGACATTGCTATGCACTTCTTTAAATACATTATTCTGATAGTTTTTAGCATGAATGCTTCGATAGCAGTTTTTGCACAAAGTGTCGAACTGCCAGTATTAAAAGTCATGGCTGAGCCTGAAATGCGCCAGGAAACTGGGTTTATTCCCTATCAGGAGAGGAAAAGCGAGCAGCGTGCTTTACAGCATCGGATGATGCAGATTGAGGATGACTTGCAGAATATCACTGTTAATGCCCATCCGGTGCGGAATATTGAAGCGAGTGAGGGCAGGCCAGAGGTTAATATGGATCATCTGCCCTTAGCCTTACAACAGCATTTACTGGCAATAGCAGCAGGTTTACAGTCAGATAACCCGATGCGTGGGCTGGAGATCATGTTACAGCCATTTCGTAATGAATCAGGACAGATTCAGTGGGATTTGGGTAAGGTTTCGCTAGGTACACTAGAGACTCAGGCCCTTAGAGAGATAGACTTTAGTCAGCCAGTTACCACTACACCCCGCCTTCGTATAAATTAATCCAGTTCTTGCTATTGCAATAATTCAGACAAGAAAAAACGCCCAGATGGGCGTTTTTTAACTGACTGCTATTAAGCAGTTTTTACTGCAGGCTCAACAGCCAGCATATGTCCATTTTCTTCAAAGTTAATATGCCATTGCAGCGCTTCACGAAGCAGATGTGGTGTATGGCCACCTTTAGCAGTTGAACGGTCAAAATAGTCGTTCAAGGCATCTTTATAAAGTGGGTGTACACAGTTCTCGATAATTACACGAGCACGCTCACGTGGAGCCAGTCCACGAAGGTCAGCTAGACCCTGTTCTGTAACCAGAATATCAACATCGTGTTCGGTATGGTCAACATGAGATACCATTGGAACGATTGAAGAAATATCGCCCCCTTTTGCAATCGATTTGGTTACAAAAATTGCCAAGTGTGCATTACGGGCAAAGTCACCTGAACCACCAATACCATTCATCATCTTGGTGCCACAAACATGGGTAGAATTCACATTACCGTAAATATCAAACTCAAGCGCAGTGTTAATACCAATAATACCTAAACGGCGTACCAGTTCAGGGTGGTTTGAAATTTCTTGTGGACGTAATACAAACTTGTCTTTATATGCTTCCAGGTTGCCGAAAACACGCTCACCACACTGGGTAGACAATGTCATTGAACAGCCAGAAGCAAATTTCATTTTACCGGCATCGATTAGCTCAAAAGTACAGTCTTGTAATACTTCTGAATACATCACCAGATCTTCAAAGTTTGAATCTTTAAAGCCGGTCAGTACAGCATTGGCAATTGAGCCGATACCTGCTTGCAAAGGGCCCAAATTTTTCGGTAAACGGCCATCAGCAACTTCTTTTTCAAAGAAATTAATCAAATGATTGGCAATTGCCTGAGTTTCCACATCTGGTGGTGTTACTGTAGATGGAGAATCTGGTGTTTCATTAAATACAATACCAACGATTTTTGCAGGATCAATTGGAATCGCAGTTGAACCGATACGGTCATCTACCTGAGTTAAAGGTACTGGTGTACGGGTTGGGCGGTAAGTCGGAATATAGATGTCATGCAGACCTTCAAATTCTTCACTTACTGAAGTGTTAATTTCAATAATGACTTTTTCTGCAAAAATAGCAAAGCTTGCAGAGTTACCTACAGAAGTTGTTGGCACAATATGGCCATCTTCAGTAATTGCAACTGCTTCAATAACTGCAATATCCGGGCGTTTAAGCTGCAGGTTACGCATCTGTTCTACAGTTTCAGACAAATGCTGGTCAATAAACATTACTTCGCCATTGTTGATCGCACGGCGCAGTGTGTTATCTACCTGAAATGGCATGCGACGAGCCAGTACACCAGCTTCAGTCATCTGTTTGTCCAGATCGTTACCCAAGCTTGCACCGGTAATTAGGGAGATTTTTAAAGGATGCTGTTTGGCACGTTTTACCAGTGCCTGAGGAATTGCTTTGGCTTCACCTGCACGAGTAAAGCCACTCATACCGATAGTCATGCCATCTTGGATGAACTCGGCAGCTTGATCTGCACTGATTACTTTGTCATGAAGGGAGGCTAATCGAATACGATCTAAAGACATGGTTTACTCTCAATATGCTCGAAACTAGACGGATTGTACCGCCCAAAAAACAAATTGTGCATGCCTGTTAGGCTAAGGTCTAATTTTTTCAGAAAATGAAGGTATAAATATTTTTGATGCTTTTTAAGCTACTATTTTTTAAATAAATATTTTTAAAGGCTAAGATAATTGTAAAATTCAAATGTCCAAAATTTAATCATGATTAAAAATGGTCACTTAGACTTTGCTTGATCTTTTCTAGCGGATTATGACTACTGTTTTCTTCAGTTTTCTCTTTAGGTATCAACAGTGAGATAATAGCTTCTAACCCGCCTTCAGGACGATTATGGATTTTAAGCTCGCCTTGATGGATATCAATAATACGTTTAACAATTGCTAAGCCCAAGCCACTACCTTGTACGGTACGGGCGGAGTCTCCACGCACAAAAGGTTGCATGAGATCCTGAATCTGGTCTTCTGGAATCCCTTCGCCATGATCTGCTACCTTGATGATAATCCGGTCATTTTCTGTATAGGCAGAGAGTTCGATTGGTTCAGCACCATAACGCTTGGCATTATTGATCAGGTTGCCAATTAGGCGTTTCAATGACAGGCTACGTGCTGGAATGATAGGAACATCCTGTGCTTCAAAACGAATATCTAGCGGTTTGAACTGAACAATCAATTCCTGTAGCAAGATGTTGATATTGGTGTCTTTTAATTCTTCATCAGAGCCATCACGCATATAGGAGATAAACTGATTCAAAATTGCATCCATATCGTCAACGTCATAAATCAGCCCTTCACGCAGGAATTCATCCGGTAACATTTCAGCAGTCAGACGAATTCGGGTCAACGGTGTACGTAAATCATGTGAAATACCTGCTAGCATAATCATTCGCTCGCGCTCTGTCTGCTCTAGCGTATAAACCATATGATTAAAGGCCTGATTTACCTGACGGATTTCTAGTGGACCATGATTGGTTTCCAGATAAGGTGCCTTCCCGGTTTTACTGTACTGGTTTGCCGCATTTTGCAGCCGACGTAAGGGGCGATTTAACTGCCGGACCAATGTCAAAATAATAATAGATGCAATAATCGGAACACCGAGCAGCCAACCAAAAATCAGTTCAGGGCTATAGTTGGCATAAGTTTTTAATGGTTCACGGACCCAGTTTCCGTGCATTTCGGGGGTCTGTATCCAGATTCTTGGGCTTGGCTTAAACTGGAAATACACCGTAACATTATCGACTTTTAACTCTCTAGCCAGCTTTTCCTCAATATGGTTAGTAAAGAATTCGGCGATCACCTTTTCTCGAACATTGGGATACTCTTTAGGGTCAGTGACATATTCAATTCCGACCCGATTTTTGAGCCAGGTATCTATATCCATTTCAACATTGTCATGGAAGATACGCAGTTTGGGGTTATTGATAATTTCAAGCTCAACAGCCAGATAACGGGCATGTTGCTGAATTTCAGGTAAATATAAAGTACGCCAGAAAAACCAGAGTGACATGACCAGACTGAACAGCACCACAAAACCGACCAGAACTGTAGTACGCATTGCTGCGGAGCGTGGCTTGATCTTGTCCAGGAAACGTTCCCCACGGGTGCGTTTTTTCTCTGAATAAGCCACATAGTCAGTAAATTCTTGTGGATCAATAGGGTCGAGTTTCACTCTGGATTCCTATAAGTGTATTTTATAGTCAGACTGTAATTTTATGACAGAATTTTAGCAGCTTGTCTTGGCTCAAAGGCTATAGACAATGCGATTTTTTAAGCATTCTTATACGAATTAGCCATTCACTTTATTGGCAGATATAAAATCTCCCAGTAGTGAATGGCATGTACAAATCATTAGGATAATTCCGATCATAAAATAAACGGGTTATTCAGCGCCATCTGGCACAAAAACGTAACCTACGCCCCAAACTGTCTGAATATAACGCGCACGTGCCGGATTTTCTTCAATCAGACGACGCAGGCGAGATACCTGAACATCAATTGAACGTTCCATGGCACCCCATTCACGACCACGCGCCAGATTCATCAGCTTATCACGTGTTAGGGGCTCACGTGGATGCTGAACCAATGCCTTGAGTACTGCAAATTCACCAGTTGTTAAAGTGACCACCTGACCTTCACGTGTCAGCGTACGGGTCGATAAATCTAGAGACCATGGTCCGAAACTTACGACCTCTACCTGCTGACTAGGAGCACCAGGTACTTCACGGACTTGGCGACGCAGAACTGCCCGGATACGGGCAAGAAGTTCGTTTGGATTAAATGGTTTAGGCAGATAATCATCTGCACCTGCTTCAAGACCGGCAATGCGGTCAGAATCACTGCCACGTGCGGTCAGCATAATAATAGGAATATCAATATTGGACTGTCGTAAACGGCGGCAAATACTCAAGCCATCTTCAACCGGCAACATAAAGTCGAGTACAATCAGTGAAAACAGTTCACGTTGTAGCAGACGATCCATCTGGGTAGCATCATGTGCAGTTTTAACGACAAAGCCTTTATCTTCCAAAAAACGTTGTAACAGAGTACGCAAACGCACATCATCATCGACCACGAGGATACGTTCAACGCGATCTGTATCGGCTTGTACAGCATCTGTATGTTCAGCAGGTACAACTAGACTCATGATGTGCTCCTTTATTGTTTATTGTCATCGTGATCAGACCCATATACAGTATTGAGTATACGATGCTTACAATGAGTTTTACTATGCTCTAAAGCACCAAATATTGCAGTAAAAATCAAGACATAGATACCAAATATATACAGGTAAAAAATAAACAGGAACGGCCAGATCTTGGTAATTTACGGGAATTTTGTCGTAAAATTGCATAAAAACCATGGAACTTCACTAAATTAGCATTATTGCTGATGTGTAATTTAGATAAAACAATAGTAGATTTTATGGCCTTGGTCTTTATAATCACAGCTTTTAGTATTTATCCTTGTGGAATCAAACACGATGACTGACTTAGTTCAGCAGCTGGCAAGCGAGCTTGCCGTACGTCCAGATCAGGTTGAAGCTGCCATCAAGCTTATAGATGAAGGTGCCAGTGTTCCTTTTATTGCCCGTTACCGTAAAGAAGTGACACAAGGCTTAGACGATACGCAGCTACGTCAGCTTGATACGCGTTTATCCTATTTACGTGATTTAAATGAGCGACGCGCTAAAGTCATCGAATCGCTGAAAGAACAGAATAAATTAAGCGATGACTTGCTGGCCCGGGTCGAGGCCGTCGAAACCAAAAATGCTCTTGAAGAAATTTATGCACCTTATCGTCCAAAACGGACCAGCAAATCTTTCAAGGCAAGAGAAGCTGGTTTAGGGCCGGTTGCTGAGAAAATATTGGCTGAACAGGTTGACCCGAGTGAAGCACTTGCAGGGTTCTCGCATGAAGAGTACCCAGACCTGGAAAGCCAGCTGGATGCCATTCAGCATATTATTATTGATGAGTGGGCACAGAATATTGCGCTGACGGCTGAGCTTAAAGCCAACTTTGCAAAAACTGCCGTTTTGAAAAGTGCAGTAGCAAGTGAAGAGAAGAAAGAAGTTGGCAAAAAATTCCGTGACTATTTTGAATTTTCAGAAAATTTGAACAAAGTCCCTTCACATCGTTTACTGGCCATGTTGCGCGGACGTCAGGAAAATGTACTGGGCCTTAAAGTTGATGGTGAAAATGATCCGGCGATTCAGCGTATTGAGGTTGAATATCAGCTGGATCAAATTCAGCCACAGACACGTCAGGATTTTCTCAAGCAAACTGCAAAACTGTTCTGGATGGGTAAAGTACGTCCACAGGTTGAGCATTCATTACTGACCGAAAAGCGTTTAGCTGCTGAAAATGAAGCTATGCAGGTCTTTGCAGAAAACCTGCGTCATTTACTCTTGTCTGCACCGGCAGGTAGCCGACGTACATTGGGCGTAGACCCGGGTATACGTACTGGCGTAAAACTGGCAGTAGTGAATGAGTCAGGTGATGTACTCGCCCATAGTACGATTTATCCGTTTGCTCCAAAAGAAGATAAAGAAGGTTCAGTGGCCGAACTTGCGCGTTTGTGCCGTGAATTTGATATTGAACTGATTGCAATTGGTAATGGTACAGCCAGCCGCGAGACTGAAGCTGTAGTGGCTGAAATGATGGCAGCCAACCCGGATCTAAAACTGACCCGTGTGACTGTAAGTGAAGCCGGTGCATCAGTCTATTCAGCGAGTGAGCTGGCTTCTCAGGAATTGCCTGAACTGGATGTGTCTATTCGTGGAGCAGTATCTATTGCCCGTCGATTACAGGACCCACTGGCTGAGCTGGTTAAAATTGATCCGAAATCAATCGGCGTGGGGCAGTATCAGCATGATGTAAATCAGGCCGGTCTTGCAAAAACGTTAGATGCGGTAGTTGAAGATTGTGTAAATGCGGTGGGCGTAGACGTTAATACCGCCTCTTCTGCAATTTTAGGCTATATTGCTGGTTTAAATAAAGCAATTGCCCAACAAATTGTAGAATACCGTAAAGAGAACGGTCGCTTCGACAACCGTCAGGACTTGAAAAAAGTTCCCCGTTTGGGCGATCGTACATTTGAACAGGCAGCTGGCTTCCTGCGTATTCAAGAAGGTAATCAGCCATTAGATGCATCTTCTGTTCATCCGGAAAGTTATGGTCTGGTTGAGAAAATTGTTGAAGCCAAAGCCACTACTGTAAAAGATATTATTGGAAATAGTGAAATTATTCGTCAGGTAGACCCTAACCAGTTTATTGATGACAAGTTTGGTCTGCCTACTGTCCAGGATGTATTGGCCGAACTGGAAAAACCGGGTCGTGATCCGCGCCCTGAATTCCGTACTGCCAAGTTCCGTGATGATATTACTGATGTAAAACAGCTGACTGAAGGTATGCAACTGGAAGGCGTGGTAACCAATGTTACTAACTTTGGCGCTTTTGTTGATATTGGCGTACACCAAGATGGACTGGTACATATTTCAGAATTGGCAAACGAATTTGTTTCAGACCCGCACAAGATTGTAAAGCCGGGACAAATCGTACAGGTACGTGTGATTCAGGTCGATGCAGAGCGTAATCGCGTTAATCTTTCTATGCGACCTGAGGGTGCTGCTGCGCCAGTAAAAACATCACCACGTCCGCGTCGTGAACAAAATCAAGAGCAGCGTCCTGAGCGTAAGCCACAAGGTAAACGTCCTCAACATGCCCGTCCGCAAGGTGAACGCCCACAAGGGAAGAAACCACAGACAGCTAAACCGCAGGAACAGAAAATTGGCGGATTAGGCGCTTTATTATTGCAAGCAGGTATTAAAGGATCTAAATAATCTCTGCGAAGTAAACGGAAACCTCCCAAGTGGGAGGTTTTCTTTTTTATCTAAAATAAATTGAAGAAAGTTTGGCTAAAAAGAATGGGCCTTGCACAAAGTTACTACCAGAATAATTTTTTAGAATTCAGGAATGAAAATGAAGAGGTTATATTAGGTTCACTGGCTTATCAGCATGAGTTCAGTCTTGATGAATTACAAAAAAGTGCATGGCTTAAGTAAATTACGATTTTAAAGAGAGCTCTTTGTATACTTGATCAAGGCGAGATCTTTTTTGAATTTCATATTCCACGTATGGGGAAACGTGTAGATAATATTTTGATCATTCAAGATTTGATTTTGGTCATTGAATTCAAAGTAGGAGATACGCAATACAGTCACTCAGCACAAATACAAGTAATTGATTACTGTTTGGACTTACTTAATTTTCATGCAGGTAGTCATAATCAGAAAGTAATTCCAGTTTTGGTGGCTACACAGGCAGCAGAAACTAGGCAGAATTGGGAGGAAATAGCCTCATTAAATGAGGTAGCATGCTGTAATGCAGAAAATTTTGGAGAGATATTTTCTGAAATTATTCAGCAATTTTCTCATAATTCAGTCATTAATACCCAATCTTGGCTGGAAGCTCCCTACAAACCGACACCGACAATTATTGAAGCAGCACAAGCTTTATATAAAGGCCATCAAGTCCAAGAGATTTCTCGTAGTGATGCAGGTACGATTAATCTTGAAATTACCTCTAATAAGATTGAGGAAATCATTGAATACTCCAAGCAGAATAAAATAAAGTCGATCTGCTTTTTAACCGGGGTACCGGGTGCAGGCAAAACGCTTGCTGGTCTAAATATTGCGAATCAGCGATTGAAAAAGGACCAGACAGAGCATGCTGTTTTTCTTTCAGGTAATGGGCCATTGGTCGATGTATTACGTGAAGCATTGGTGCGCGATACAGTAAAAAATTTTAAATTGCAGGGCCTGTCAAAAAGTCGTCTAGCGGCAGAGCGTTCAGCAAAAGCGTTTGTACAGAATATTCATCATTTCCGAGATTATTATTTACGCTCTACAGAAATACCTGTTGAGCAGGTAGTGGTTTTTGATGAGGCGCAGCGGGCCTGGCAGAAAGAACAGGTTTCTAATTTTATGAAACTCAAAAAGGGGATTGATAATTTTGCTATGTCTGAACCCGAGTTTTTGATCAATGTGATGAATCGGCATATAGATTGGTGTGTTGTAGTCTGTTTAATCGGTGGTGGTCAAGAAATTAATACAGGAGAAGCTGGCGTTACTGAATGGTTAGAAGCCTTGAAACAGAAGTTTTCTGATTGGCAAATTTATTATTCCGAAAAGATATTAGAAGACAGCGTTTATTTGGACTCTACAGAACATAGGAACTGGCTACAAACTACAGGCATTAATTAACAGAATTTACATTTAGCTGTCTCTGTACGTTCATTTAGAAGTGAGCGGGTATCACAATTAATTCAATATGTTTTAGATGGGAATTCTCAGGCTGCTCAACAGCTCTATTCAGAGATCAGTTCTGATTATCCTGTCGTATTGAGCAGAAATTTGAAGCAAGCTAAACAATGGTTAAAAACCAGGGCAAAAGGATCGGAGCGTTACGGCATTGTAGCAAGCTCTGGAGCAAAGCGTTTAAGAGCAGATGGAATAGATATTAAAAGTAAAATTACTCCTGAACATTGGTTTCTAAATCTAGATACAGATGTACGCTCTTCATATTACCTAGAAGAGGTCGCTACCGAATTTGATATACAAGGTCTGGAAATTGACTATACCTGTGTTGCTTGGGATATTAATTTTTATTTTGATCAGGAGTGGAAGTATCAGGCTTTCAAAGGTAATACATGACAGAAAATTAAAAATGAAGCCAAGCAAAAATACTTACTAAATGCGTATCGAGTTTTATTGACTCGCGCGAGACAAGGCATGGTAATTTATGTGCCTGAAATAGAGCAGGCCGACTGGACCCGGCCAGCGAAATATTATAATTCTACTTATCAATTTTTAATGGATTGCGGTTTCGAAACCTTAAAATGAAAAAGTAAGATGAAAGAAATCCAACTCTAGCAAGCATAAGGTAGAGTTAGATAAAAGTTAAATAAAATAGTGTAAAAATCACACATTATAGTAGCATAATCAGGCTTTAATTTAGAAAGATTGTCAGACAATATCAACTCGCTTTTTATAAAAACATCGATGTTAGTGTTACATCTGACCTCGAAGTCGATTCTAATTTTTATTCCAAACGGTTTTTTTATGTCAGTTTTAAATTTGAGAAAACCCTTTTATTTAAAAGATATACTCTCTGAACTTGTCGTTTTTCTGGTCGCATTGCCCTTGTGTTTAGGTATAGCTTTAGCCTCAGGTGCACCCATTATTTCCGGTATTATTGCGGGGATTGTAGGCGGAATTGTCGTCGGGGTGTTGAGTGGCTCACACATCAGTGTGGCAGGCCCGGCGGCCGGGCTCACGGCAGTCATTTTGGTACAACTGGATCAATTAAGCGGCAATTATGCCGCTTTTTTATTGTGTATTATTTTTGCCGGTTTACTTCAAATTGGCTTTGGTCTATTCAAGCTAGGTTTTTTTGCCAATTTTATTCCCAATAACGTTATTTTAGGGCTGCTCGCAGCAATTGGCGTAATTCTGATTGCAACTCAATTACCTTATTTATTGGGTATCCATGATTTCTCATGGTCAGCAGTTTGGCCTGGAACATTTTTTTCAAATTTTAGCTCCCTTGATAAAGGCGCAGCACTGATTGGTCTGCTCAGTCTATTTTTAATTCTGGCTTGGGACAGTAGTCCTCTTAAAAAACTGGTTTTGCCATCGGCACTGGTAGCTGTAGTTGCCGCCGCGCTATTAAATTTTATTTTAATGTTGATAGGGTCTCCTTTGGCAGTTCAGAATCATAACTTGATTCAGTTACCTAATTTACTGGAAGCTCCAAGAGATGTACTGATTTTCCCGGATTTTAGCTATTTAGCAGAACCACTGATTTACACCGGAGCTATTACCCTTGCGGTAGTCGCTTCTCTGGAAACACTTCTGAATCTCGAAGCGGCAGACAAACTTGATCCACAAAAACGTTCATCACCACCGAACCGCGAGTTATGGGCACAAGGCACAGGCAATATTGTTTCCGGTTTAATTGGAGGTATGCCAATTACGTCGGTAATTGTACGTAGCTCCGTCAATGCCAATTCTGGCGCACGCAGTAAATGTTCGACCATTATTCATGGCATTTTCCTGCTACTGGCAGTGATGTTTTTTGTGCCATTGATGAATATGATTCCTTTATCAGCTCTAGCTGCGATTTTAATTTTAACGGGCTTTAAACTTACCCATCCAAAACTCTTTAAAAAGCTTTATCAGCAGGGCTGGAAACAGTTTTTGCCTTTTATTATCACATTAGTTGCGATTTTACTCACAGATCTGCTCACTGGAATTCTAATTGGATTATTGGTCAGTAGTGCTTTTATCCTATACGGTAATTTGAATAAGGGCGTACGTGTATATAAGGAAAAGCATTTGCACGGTATTGTTACACGGATTGAACTGCCTTCACAGGTTACTTTTTTAAACCGTTCAGCACTCATTTCAGCTCTCGAACATGTTCATAAAGGTGAGCAGTTAATTCTGGATGCGACTCAGTCCGATTCAATCGATCCAGATATTTATCAAGTTATTCAGGAGTATCAGAATGAAACTGCTATTAAACGCAAGATTGATTTAAAACTAATCGGATTCAAACAGCATTATCATGAACTGGATGACGCAGTACTAGATATTGATATCAGTACTCGCGATTTGCAGCAGCAACTGACACCTGCCCAAGTACTGAACTTGCTTAAGGAAGGAAATGAGCGCTTTGTGAAAAATGAACGTTTACAACGTGATATTTACCGGCAGATCAGGGTAACTGCTGATCAGGGTCAACATCCAATTGCTGCCGTACTCGGCTGTATGGACTCAAGAGCTCCTACAGAGATGCTGTTCGATGTCGGAATTGGGGATTTATTCAGCCTGCGTATTGCAGGAAATGTGGCCGGACAGAAGGTCATAGGCTCTCTTGAGTTTGCCTGTCAGGCTAAGGGTTCAAAAGTAATTGTGGTGCTGGGCCATACTGACTGCGGAGCAGTAACTAGTGCGTGCCAGCTGCAGTTACAGCATAAAAGTATTTCTGACATTAAAGAAATGCCGCATATTCAGTATATTTTGGGGCCGCTAATGCATTCGGTTCAGAGCGCTTACGATATTATGCAGCCGCGTGAGCTGAACAGGCCTTTTATTGATCAGGTAACTACCCTGAATGTTCATTACAATATCCAGTATATTGTTAACCACAGCTCTGTCTTAAAAGAGATGCTTGAACGTGGAGAAATAGCCATTGTGGGAGCAATTTATGATGTGCAGACCGGTCGGGTCAATTTTCTGGAATAAAAGAAACTAGCAAAATGCCTCCAGAATAGGAGGCATTTTTATTGATAAAGTAATTATATTTACCAGTGTTCACCTGGAAAAATACGGGCATAAGCGCGTTGAACCCAATTAAGTTTTTCCTGTTTACCCACTGATGCACTGGAACTTGGAAACAGATTAAAGCCAATTGACATAAACATATTGTTGATTTCAGGAGCAATCGAATAAGTAATGGATGCCAAACGGCCAAGATGCGTAGCCAAGCGTTTCGGACGCTTGATAATGGCATAGGCAATCAGATCAGCCGCCTGCTCAGGCGACAGCGTAGGGACATAACGATAAATTTTGGTTGGTGCAATCATGGGAGTGCGCACCAGAGGCATATAAATTGAAGTGATTGCAATCTTGTGTGAATGCACTTCTGCTGACAGACAGCGGCTAAAAGCATCTAGCGCGGCTTTAGAAGCCACATAAGCAGAAAAACGGGTTGCATTAGCCAGCACACCAATTGAACTGATATTAATAATCTGTCCGTCACGACGCTGCATCATTTGCGGCAATATATTCAGAATCAGACGGATCGCACCGAAATAATTCAGCTGCATGGTGCGCTCAAAGTCATGAAAACGGTCAATTGATTCATGGACGGCACGGCGAATAGAACGTCCAGCATTATTAATCAGGATATCAATATGGTCTACAGACGCCAGAATTTTCTGGGAACATGCATCAATAGCATCCAGATCATTTAAATCACATGGGAAAATAGTTGCTTTTCCACCTTCTGCTTCAATTTCAGCCTGAACTTCTTGCAAGGTAGATTCAGTACGGGCAACCAGCAGCACATGTGCACCCGCTTGAGCAAGTTTCTTGGCTGTAGTTAGGCCAATTCCACTGGAAGCACCGGTGATGAGTGCTACCTTGCCATTTACCTTGTCTTTGAAAAGTTTCTCTAATTTGTTGTTCACGTAGATCTTCCTGGCTGAAAATTTGCTGAGGCAAAATAAATATAATTTTTTTAAATATGTTATAGCCATGACCTGCGATAGGCCAAGGGGCTCAGTCGGTTTTTATCTTAACGAAATGACGGGAAAAATCCAGAGTTAAGTGGTTGAATCTAAAAATAATATTTAGAGTAATTACTCTAATTAAGTATGTGTTTATACTGTGTTTTAACACAAGTTAAAATCGTTGAAAAGATAAAGCTTTGAAAAAGCAGTTCATAAATGAAAAGTAAAAGCACATATCGGATTAAAATAAAGCTGTTAGGTAGGGCTAATTATTAGAAGCATTCGAGTTCAAGCTTTTTAGTCAGGCTGTTTGGTATTTGAGGAAATATAAACAGGGCCATGTATGGTGACCCTGTTTGTGTATAAATTAAACTGCGGCAAGTGCCTGTTCCAGATCGGCAATCAGGTCATCAGCATGTTCAATCCCGATAGATAAACGCACCATATCCTCGCTAACCCCTGCAGATTTCAACTCCTGTTCATTGAGCTGACGATGGGTAGTGGTTGCCGGATGACAAGCCAAACTTTTCGCATCGCCAATATTGACCAGGCGGGTAAAGAGCTGCAGTGCATCAATAAAACGGGTACCGCCAGCAAGTCCATCCTGTACCCCAAAGGATAAGATAGCCGAAGGTTTACCCTGAACATATTTTTGTGCCAGCGCATGCTGTGGATGGTCTGTCAGGCCTGCATAATTTACCCATTTGACTTTTGGATGAGCTTTCAAATACTCGGCAATTTTTAGAGCATTTTCGGTATGGCGCTCCATGCGCAGGCTTAAAGTTTCCAGTCCTTGCAGAATCAGGAAAACATTCATCGGGCTAATGGCGGCGCCAGTATTACGTAAAGGCACAACACGTGCACGGGCAATATAAGCAGCTTCACCAAGCGCCTCGACATAGTTAACCCCATGATAACTTGGGTCGGGCGTATTTAACACTTTAAAACGGTCCGGATATTTACCCCAAGGGAATTTACCGCTATCGACAATCGCACCACCAATACTGTTACCGTGACCTCCAATATATTTGGTTAGCGAGTGCACCACGATATCAGCACCAAATTCAAAAGGCTTGAGCAAGACCGGTGTCGCTACCGTATTGTCAACTACAACCGGTACCCCGTATTCATGGGCAATTTTACTGATGGCTTCCAGATCAATGATATTGCCAAGCGGATTACCAATTGACTCTACAAATACCAGTTTGGTTTTATCATCAATCAGAGAGTGTAATGCTTCTGGATCCTGATAATCGAAGAAGCGCACTTCAATTCCCTGTTTGGGGAAGGTATGGGCAAACAGATTATATGTACCACCATATAGGGTGGAAACAGAAGCAATATTATCACCTGCTTCGGCAATAGTCTGAATCGCATAGGTAATTGCTGCCATGCCCGAAGCAAGTGCCAGTGCACCTATTCCACCCTCTAGAGCTGCGATACGCTGTTCAAGAACCGCCGTTGTAGGGTTCATAATACGGGTATAAATATTGCCCTGGACTTTTAAATCGAACAGGTCGGCCCCATGTTGAGTATTATCGAAAGAGTAGGACGTGGTCTGGTAAATAGGTACCGCTACAGCTTTCGTCGTCGCTTCAGGGCTATAACCGGCATGAATTGCCAAAGTTTCATCTTTATATGTCATATTATTTCTTCGATGTGGGTTAAAACCTGATCGAGTCTAGCATTTTTTAATATGAAATAAAGCTTTCCTATTCTTTGTCTATATCTATTTATTTCATAAGTATAGTGATGAGTTTAAGCAAACTCAAAATCTTGGTGTGAGTTTAATTTTTAGTCACAAAAGGTTGGGAGATAACCCGCAGAATACCCAGAGTACGCCTTATGTTTTCATGGTATTCATCGTATAATACGCTGGTTATTTTTCGCAGTTTGCGATATTCTGATTTTCAATTGAGGAGTCCTGCGTGGCCCAATATATTTACACGATGAACCGTGTGTCGAAGATGGTTCCGCCTAAGCGTGAAATCCTGAAAGACATCTCTTTGTCATTTTTTCCGGGTGCAAAAATTGGTGTGCTCGGTCTTAACGGTGCAGGTAAATCAACTCTGCTCCGTATCATGGCGGGCGTAGATAAAGATTTCTCTGGGGAAGCACGTGCGCAACCAGGTATTAAAATCGGCTATCTGGAACAGGAACCACCCCTGGATCCGAACAAAGATGTACGTGGAAATGTTGAAGATGGTCTGCGTGAACCGTTAGATGCATTAGCCCGCCTGGATGAAGTGTTTGCAGAATATGCAGCAGAAGATGCTGACTTTGATGCACTTGCAAAAGAACAAGAGAAACTTGAAGCCATCATCCAGACTTGGGATGCACATAATCTGAATAACCAGATGGAACAGGCTGCTGCTGCATTAAACTTACCGGCTTGGGATGCTGACGTGACTCTGCTTTCAGGGGGTGAACGCCGCCGTGTTGCACTTTGCCGTCTGCTTCTATCTAAACCGGACATGCTCCTTCTTGACGAACCGACTAACCACTTGGATGCAGAATCTGTGTCTTGGTTAGAACGTTTCCTAAAAGACTTTCCTGGTACCATTGTTGCTATTACGCACGACCGTTATTTCCTTGATAACGTTGCTGAGTGGATTCTGGAGCTTGACCGCGGACATGGTATTCCTTACCAGGGCAATTACACGTCTTGGCTGGAACAGAAAAATGCCCGTCTAGAACAGGAACAGAAACAGGAAGAGTCTTTTGCTAAAGCCTTGAAAAAAGAACTGGAATGGGTTCGTTCAAATGCCAAAGGCCAGCAGAAAAAGAACAAGGCTCGTATGGAGCGTTTTGAAGAGTTAAACTCTAAAGAATTCCAGCAGCGCAATGAAACTTCTGAAATTTATATTCCACCTGGTCCACGTTTAGGTAATAAGGTAGTAGAAGTTGAAGGCATCAGTAAATCCTTTGATGGACGTCTGCTTTATGAAAACCTGACCTTCTCTGTACCACCAACAGCAATTGTTGGTATTGTCGGTCCAAACGGTGCGGGTAAAACCACACTATTCCGTATGATGACTGGGGAACAGCAGCCAGATACCGGAACAGTTACTCTGGGTGATTCAGTTAAAGTGGCCTATGTTGGCCAGATTCGTGACACCTTGGATAACAACAAAACCGTATGGGAAGAGGTTTCTGGCGGTCTGGACATCTTGAAAGTAGGTGATTACGAAATTGCGTCTCGCGCCTATATTGGCCGTTTTAACTTTAAAGGCCAAGACCAGCAGAAACGTGTAGGTGAACTTTCTGGTGGTGAGCGAAACCGCTTGCAGCTGGCAAAAATCTTGCAGCAGGGGGCTAATGTAATCCTGCTCGATGAACCTTCAAACGATCTTGATATTGAAACTTTGCGTGCACTTGAAGATGCAATTTTGGTCTTTCCGGGTACAGTTATGGTGGTATCGCATGACCGCTGGTTCCTGGACCGTATTGCAACGCATATTTTGTCGTTTGAAAATGAGCAGCCTGAATTTTACACGGGTAACTATGCTGAATATGAAGCATATCGTCAGTCACGCCTAGGCGATGCGGCTGTAACCAAACGCGCCAAATATAAAAAAATCAGTGGATAATAGCCACAACTGAAAAACCAGCCTGAGGGCTGGTTTTTTTTGTTTTTAGGATTTTGGCATCTCAGACCATACCAATAGAAAAATCCATAGTAACAATTGGTTAACTGAATTCTCAAATTGGTAAATTAAACATTGTTCTACTGTCAGAAGTGAACTGGATATCCCAGTAGCATACTGTTACCTTAGAGGATAAGAACTATAGAGTAATCCACTAAGAATCGAGGAGACTGTCAATGGGCGCGCATCATGGGCACGATCACAGTCATGCAGTCGTCACTGAAGGTAATGCCAAAAAGCTTGGTTTTGCTTTGGCACTAACCACGACCTTTTTAATTATTGAGATAGTTGCGGGCTTTATAACCCAAAGTTTGGCTCTGTTATCAGATGCCGCGCATATGTTTACCGATGCCGCAGCGTTAGCTATTGCATTGGTTGCCATTAAAATTGCTAAACGTCCCGCTGATGATAAGCGTACCTTTGGCTATCAACGCTTTGAAATTCTGGCAGCACTTTTCAACGCCTGTATGTTGTTTGTGGTGGCTATCTATATTTTATATGAAGCTTACCAGCGTTTTAGCCAGCCGCCCGAGATTCAGAGCCTTGGCATGCTCTCCGTGGCAATTATTGGCTTGGTGATTAATCTGATTTCCATGCGCATTCTGTTTTCGAGTTCGAAAGACAGCCTCAATGTGAAAGGGGCTTATCTTGAGGTTCTGAGTGATGCCTTGGGTTCAGTTGGTGTTATTGTTGGCGCCTTAATTATTTATTTTACTGGCTGGATGTGGGTAGATACCCTAATCGCAGTGCTAATTGGTTTCTGGGTATTACCACGGACCTGGATATTGCTGAAACAGAGTATCAATATTCTACTTGAAGGCGTACCTGAAGAGATCGATATTGAAAAGCTGCGTAATGACCTCTTGGAACTCGACGGTATCGAGAGCATTCATCAGCTTAAAGTCTGGGCTATTACTTCTAAAAATGTGCATTTAACCGTGCATTTGTATGCACCACATGCAAACCGGAACCAACTTTATCAAAATGCTCTCGAAATGTTGACTCATGAGCATGGTATTACCGAGGTGACGTTACAGATTGAGGAGGACCCATGTCAGACACTTGCTCATGACCATCAGAATGATCATGAACACAGTCACTAAGTTATTTTAGGGTTTAGATCTGCCACTCATGGCCACATTCACGACACTTCCATTGTTTCTGGGATTGCATAAATGCCTGCATGGACAGTTTAAAGTCTGGCAAATCACGCCAGAACAGGAATCCGGCTATAAGGCAAATGATAAATACAGCTATAGTCGCCATTTGTAATGTACTGCCGGCACCATCACCAAAAATCCACATGCTGATACTGATTACCACCAATAGTAATAGAATAAAAATAGCCGGAATCAGGAACACCAGACTTTTAGGAACCACAGGACGGGGGGTATTGGTTCCTTGACTGACTGGTATGATCTTGGGACTCTGGCATTGCGGGCAGCGATATTGCATGGAAAACTCCTAAACTCTTTTGCGGTCTATTTTACCGAATAGTGTAGGTAAGCCGAAAGTGTAAGCATAAAAAAAGCCACTGAATAGGTCAGTGGCTTTTAGAATTTGGCGTCCCTACGGGGATTCGAACCCCGGTTACCGCCGTGAAAGGGCGATGTCCTAGGCCTCTAGACGATAGGGACTTATGAGGCAGTTACACAAAGTAGAACAGCTTCTGGTGGAGTCAAGCGGGATCGAACCGCTGACCTCTACAATGCCATTGTAGCGCTCTACCAACTGAGCTATGACCCCAGCGTTTGTGTGAGCGCAATATTAGGGGCATTGCGCTCATACGTCAACACAAATATTTACTCGTCTTGATCATCTGCTTCATTTTTCGGCAATTTCAGGCTTTCATTAAGTTTTTCCCAGGCTTTTAACTCTTTTTTGCTCGGACCACCCACAATTTCTAGTGCACGACGCAAACGGGCAAAGGTCAAGTCGGGACCTAAAGTCACCATAGATTGCATGACAGGCGTGGATGAGGTTGAACCGGCAATCGCAATAAAAAAAGCAGGCATGAAATCACGTAGCTTGATGCCCATTTGGTTAGACAGATCCATTAGAGTCTGGCTGACCGTATCATTATTCCAGGTAAATAGACTTTCCAGCCGCCAGATGGCAAATTGCAGGCTTTGACGAACCTGCTCCTCAGTCAGTTTTTTACTTTCAAACTGTTCTTTGGAAATATTCGGGAACTGATTGAAGTAAAAGCCCGCCCAGTTTACTGCATCAGAAAGCAGATTGATTCGCGGCTGGATGGCTGCAGCAATCTCTTCAAGTTTATTACGGTCTGCCTTCCAGTTGAGCAGGGTATTTAACAATTCTGCAGGAGACAATGCCTTAATCCACTGACCATTTAACCAGTTAAGCTTTTCAACATCAAAAATCGGGCCGCCTAGTGATACACGTTTAATGTCAAAGTGTTCGATCATTTCTGCCAGCGTAAACTTTTCACTTTCATCTGGCATAGACCAACCCATACGACCCAGATAGTTTAGTAGGGCCTCTGGCAATACACCAATATCACGGTAATAATTGATTGATGTTGGGTTCTTCCGTTTAGATAACTTGGACTTATCCGGATTACGTAGTAGTGGCATATGACAGATTGTTGGCATATCCCAGCCAAAGTAGGAGTACAGCAACTGGTGTTTTGGTGCCGATGGAATCCATTCTTCGCCACGGATGACATGCGTAATTTGCATAAGATGGTCATCAACCACGTTGGCTAGATGATAAGTAGGCAATCCGTCAGTTTTTAGCAGAATCTGCATGTCTACCTGAGCCCAAGGTATCTCAACTTCACCACGCAGCATGTCATTAAATTTACATACGCCTTCAGCAGGTACTTTCATGCGAATAACATGAGGTTCACCAGCTGCCAGACGGCGTTCAACTTCTTCATGAGAGAGTTGCAGACCCCGGCCGTCATAGCGTGGACTTTCACCACGGGCCTGCTGTTCGGCACGCATCTGGTCGAGTTCTTCTGGAGTTGCAAAGCAATAAAAAGCATGACCTTTTTCAACCAGTTCTAATGCATACTGTTTATAGATATGCATACGCTCGGACTGGCGATATGGTGCATGTGGGCCACCGATATCCGGTCCTTCTGACCAGTTCAGTCCCAGCCATTTTAATGAGTCCAGAATCATTTTTTCTGATTCAGGGGTTGAACGCAGCTGATCGGTATCTTCAATACGCAATATAAATTCGCCTCCATGCTGCTTGGCAAAGCACATATTGAACAGGGCGATATAAGCAGTACCAACATGGGGAAAGCCAGTTGGAGAAGGAGCAATACGGGTGCGGACGTTCATAACTCTTAATTTTCAATAACAGATTAAGACTATTATAACGAAAAAGCCTGACAGCTTAAGGGTTAATTCACCCCAGGCAGGTCAGGCTAGAAAAGACTATGAAAATTATAAAATTAAGAGGTTTGCTGTGGAAAAATAATCTGTACCAGACGGCTGAAACGCTGGTTCTGTGCCGCCAGAAAATTCTGGGTAGGAGCAGCACGCATAGAAGTCAACATTTTTAAGTCCAGCTCGGATCTGTCAACTGAAGGCGTAGTTTTCTCAGATTGGCGCTGGTTTAAAGCTTTTTCAATAAGAGAGCCTGTTTTAGCAGGAGCATGGGTAGAACCAGGTATTTTAGATAAATCCTGATTTTTAAGACTGTTGCCTTGTACAATAACTGCGCTATGCCCCATCTGGCTGAGTGTAAGCATACTCAAACTTAAGTAAAAAATCTTAAATAAATTCATGTTCATGTAAGAAGAATCCCCCTATAAATCGGCTAATTTTTATAAAGTTTGCCGAAAATCGCATGAATTAAAACAGCTTTGTCTTAACAGTTACAGTATAGACTCACAATTCATTACAAAATTTTAAACTAACTCTAGTTAAAAAATTACAATAAACCCTAAGCTGTATTGGAAATGTAGTTTTAACAGATAAATGTGTAGAGAAGGTGAAGAGAAATAGGAAACTTAAGAGTGCTCAAGACACTTGGATTTTTTGACTATACTAGAAGCTAAATAAAAGATGATAGTTTCAGTTAGAGAAAACATGATAACTGTACCTAAAACAACGTTATAAAAAAATCAGGAACTGTAGAACTTACACCAATTGAATAGAATGCAATACTCAACCCTATAATGAGTTGTTGTTTTATAAAAATTTTCAGTATATTGCAAATTGTTTATCAAGTGACCTAGAGAAGTAAATGAGAGAGCATTTCCAATGGGGTTTAAAAGGTGGCATGTTAGCCACCTTAATATTATGTGGTTCAGTTACACAAGCTGCTGACCGTCAATTTTTGAATGTCTCATATGATGCGACACGTGAATTTTATGATGAGTTCAATAAGTCATATGGTGCTTACTGGAAAAGCCGTACCGGACAAACAGTTGAATTTAAACAGTCACATGGCGGTTCAGGTAAACAGGTACGCTCAGTAGTTGATGGTTTAAAAGGTGATGTAGTGACTTTAGCCTTGGCAAATGACATTAATGAGATCGTAAAATCTGGCCAGATTAAAGCAGGCTGGCAAAAAGAATTTCCTTATAATTCTGCACCCTATACTTCAACCATCGTTTTTATGGTACGTAAAGGTAATCCGAAAAAAATTCAGGACTGGAAAGATCTGACCAGACCGGGTGTGCAAATTATTACACCTAACCCTAAAACAGGCGGCTTGCCACGCTGGATCTATCTGTCGGCCTGGGGCTATGCGCTGAAACAGCCGGGCGGTAATGATGCTAAGGCACGAGAGTTTGTTAAAAGCATGTATAAGAATGTCAAGGTGATGGACTCTGCTGCACGTGCCTCTATGACGACATTCGCCGAACGTGGCATGGGTGATGTACTGCTAACCTGGGAAAATGAAGCTCTAGTCACGCTTAAAACTTTAGGCCGTGATAAATATGATATTGTTTATCCATCAATTTCAATTTTAACAGAGCCATCGGTTGCAATTGTTGACAAGACAGTTGAAAAAAATGGTAATAAATGGCTGGCTACCGGCTATATTAATTATCTGTATTCTCCTTTGGGCCAGGAAATGGCGGCAAAATACTATTATCGGCCACGTAACCAGAAAGTTATGGCGAAATATGCTGCTCAATTTCCCAAGCTGAAAACTTTCACCATTGATGAAGTATTCGGGGGATGGAGCAAGGCACAGCAAACCCATTTTGTAAATGGGGCAACATTTGACCAGATTTATAATGATCGTCGCTAACCATTCGTCGTTCAAGTAGTTCCTCTGAAAAAGCCCTGTAGTAGAATAATTCTGTCAGGGCTTTTTAATGATGCTTTAAAAAAGATCGGCAAAACGGTTTTCTCTATAGAAAATAATATTTCCCTACAAAAAGCCATTTGGAGCTTTATAAAAACAGGGTAATAATGTGCAGTTAAATTTTTAGCTGTCTGAACCGATCTTATGTCGCATATTTCTGTATTACTCCATGAAACTGTTACTGCCGTACTGGCAGAGCGCAATACAGGAATTTATGTAGACGCAACCTTCGGCCGAGGTGGCCATAGCCGTGAATTACTGGCTCAGCTCAATACAGATGCTCAGGTTTATGCCTTCGATAAAGATCCTCAAGCTTTGGCTGTTGCTGCCGAGCTCGAGCAGCAGGACGCTCGCTTTAAAATTATTCATGCCAGTTTTGCTGACCTTAAACAGGAGCTTGAAAAAATTGGTATAACTGAAGTCGATGGGATCATGGCAGATTTAGGGGTTTCATCGCCACAGCTTGACCAGGCTGAACGCGGTTTTAGCTTTATGCAAGACGGACCCTTAGATATGCGTATGGATAATTCCCAAGGCCAAACCGCAGCAGAGTGGCTGGTCAATATTGAAGAAGAGGCATTAGCCAATATTATTTATCAGTATGGGGAAGAGCGTTACAGTCGCCGCCTAGCCCGCGCAATTAAACAGGCAGGCTACATTGCAACCACTGGCCAGCTGGCTGAACTCGTGAAAGCTGCCCATCCAAAATGGGAAAAACACAAGCATCCTGCTACGCGTACCTTTCAGGCTATTCGTATTGCCATCAATAAAGAATTAGAGGATATTGAGCTGTTTCTACCACAGGCAGTCGATATTCTTAAACCACATGGACGCTTGGCGGTAATCAGTTTCCATTCACTGGAAGACCGTCTGATCAAACAGTTTATACAAAAAGAATCAAGTTTGGCCGAAGATTCAGGCTGGGGAATGCCGCAAATACAGCAGGACACTCGCCGTTTGAAGAAAATTTCACGTATTAAAGCCAGTGATGCCGAAGTTAAAGAAAACCCACGCTCACGTAGTGCTTGGTTAAGAGTAGCAGAACGCTTAGCATAGTAAGGCGCACAATGAAAAAAAAAGTTGTTGAAGAAAAAGCTGAACAACCTCTCTTGCAGAAACCGGCTCTCAAGAAAATTGTGGTTTACACAGTTCTGGTACTGCTGGTTTTTATGAGTGCGGTCATGGTGGTTTTTCAGGTTTTTCAATATCGTCATGATTACCGAGATCTGAGTTCCTATATGCGTGAAAGGGATGACCTGAACGCAGAATGGGGACGCCTGCTGATTGAACAACAGACTTTTGGTGCCACTGCCCAGATTGGAACCCGGGCAGTAACCCAGTTGCGTATGTATTCTCCGCCGGCTTCACAAACTGTGGTGATTTCCTTACCTATGACTTCTGAGCAAAAAAAATAAGGCATGCTGTATGGTAGACAAGCGTATTAAGCAAACACGAAGAAAACAGCAGTCGATTTCGGAAAAACCTACTCTTGCCTTTGATATGTGGCGCTTCTATTTAATGTGGGGCGTGGTATTACTGTGTTTTGTCATATTGATTGCGCGTGCATTTTATGTACAGATTATTAATAAGGACTTTCTGCAAAACAAGGCCAATGCCAATATTTTAAGAACTGAGTCTTTAAAAGCCATGCGTGGAGTCATCAGCGATCGTCATGGTGTACCTCTGGCGATCAGCACGCCAATTATGAAAATTGTAATTGACCCGCGTGATTATTTTGATAATAAAAAGCTCTACGATGAAATTACAGCCGAGTTAAAAAAAGATCCGAATAACCGCAAACTCAAGCGTCAGTTACCTGATAAAAATCTTAATCTGGATGAGTTGGCCGATGCAGTCGGTATCGATCGGGCCGAATTAAAAAGAAAATTAAACGAGCGGCCAAGATCACGTTATCTGGTTCTGAAAAAAGAAGTACCACCACAGCAGGCAGACCTGATCGTCAAGCGAGATTTTCAGGGGGTATATGCCGAGAAAAATTATAAACGCTATTATCCGCAGCCACAGCCAAATGCTCAGATTATTGGTTTGACCAATAGTGAAGGGACTGGTATTGAAGGCCTGGAAATGCAGCTTAACAAACGGCTGGCTGGTGTTGATGGTGAGCAGAAAGTTATCCGTGATAAACGCGGTAACCGGTTGAAGGTAACCGAGGTTATTAAAGAAGTTGAACCGGGTGAAAATATTACACTCAGTATTGACTCACGTTTGCAATATATTCTTTATCGTGAACTTACAGCTGCAGGTATCGCCAACAATGCCCGCTCGGCCAGTGCTATTGCAGTAGATGTTAAAACCGGTGAGATTCTGGCCATGACCAGTTGGCCCTCTTATAACCCGAATGATAAAAATGGACTGGCCAATAAAGATGCCATGCGAAACCGCGGTGCAATCGATATGTTTGAACCGGGTTCTACCATGAAGCCATTAAGTGTGGCTGCGGCGCTAGAAAGTGGTAAATATACACCAAATACCATTATTAATTTAGGCTCAGGCTCAATGCGGGTCGGTAACCATACTATTCGTGATACGCATAGTTATGGCCAGCTTAGTGTAACCGGTGTAATTATCAAGTCATCAAACGTTGGTGTAGCGAAGATGGCTTTATCTTTACCCTATTCAACTCTTCCGACATTTTTTAAGCGAATTGGTTTCGGGCAACGTTCAGCTGTGAAGTTCCCGGGTGAGAGTACAGGCCTGATTTTACCACCAAGTAAATGGAATGTTTCAGAAGTAGCCACTATGTCTTATGGTTACGGCATTAATGCCACTGTACTGCAAATGGTACAGGCCTATGCCATGCTGGCAAATCATGGGGTAAAAATGCCTCTTAGCCTTTATAAGCTGGATGAACCGCCTAAAGGTGAGCAGCTTCTTGAACCTAAAATCGCTGATCAGGTACTCCTGATGATGGAACAGGTAACATTACCTGGAGGAACTGCACGTCAGGCTAATATTCCCGGTTACCGTGTTGCAGGTAAAACAGGTACGGCCCATAAACTGCGAGCTGACCGTAAGGGTTATTCGAGTAATGAGTACCGCGCCCTGTTTTCTGGTGTAGCACCGGTAAGTGATCCACGACTGGCCATTTTTGTGGTCGTAGAAAATCCGAAAGGAAAATATTATGGTGGTCTGGTGGCTGCGCCAGTATTTGCCCGGGTAATGCAGGAATCACTCCGTTTGATGAATGTGCCATTAGATAAGCCGCTCGATGTTCCACAGGAACCGTAAATCAGGTGATGCATGACAATTACATTTAATGAAATATATCCAGGTAACGCCAACGTAGAGTGGGCGAATCAGCCATTTAGCGGTTTTTGTCTGGATAGCCGTAAAGTACAGGCAGGACAGATCTTTATCGCTTTAGATAGCTTAAGTCAGTCTGATAAAGCTCGTATTTTTGCGGAAAATGCATTAAGCCAAGGTGCTCTTGGTATTATTTCCGAATCTGATATCGGGGTGACCACAGCATGGGTTTGTCCCCAGGTCAGACAATGGATGGGTGGGTGGCAAAAACAGTATTTACAGGCTACCCAGCCGGTAAATTCTGCCCGAATTCTAGCTGTCACAGGGACTAATGGTAAAACCACTATTTCCCGGCTGATAGCAGAACTGATCAGCTTCCAGAAGCAGCCCTGCGCTGTAATGGGAACGACGGGTAACGGTATTTTACCGCATCTGGTCGCTTCAACACATACCACACTAGATGCGTTGCAGCTGCAAAATGCCCTACATGATTTTTCCTGTCAGGGTGCGAATTTTGTTGCTCTCGAAGCCAGTTCACATGGCCTGGAGCAGGGCCGTCTGAATGGCTGCGAGATTGAAATCGCTATTTATAGTAACCTGAGTCGAGACCATCTGGATTATCATGGAACCTTGGCAGCTTATGCAGATGCCAAGGCTTTGCTGTTCAAATTTGCTACGCTGCGTAGTGCCGTAATCAATCTGGATGATGATTATGCACCAGTAATGCTGGAAACAGCACGAGCCAATCCGTCCCTGCCAAAGATTTTGACCTACTCATTACAACATCCAGAAGCAGATTATTGCGTATCTGATATTCACTACAGTCTCGAAGGAGCGAAGTTTAAGCTGATCGCCCCAACAGGTGAATATGTGGTACAGAGTCCGCTTTTAGGCCAATTTAATATTGAAAACCTGGTGGCCAGTCTGATTGCAGTAGAGCAGGCCGGTTTTAAACTGAGTGATATTTTAGCAACTGTACCTCAGCTCAAGGGAGCTCCAGGCCGCATGCAGGTGATCCGTGATGCAGAGCGTTTATTTGTAGTGGATTATGCTCATACACCTGATGCTTTAACACAGGTTCTGGTTACCTTGAAACGTCATGTCCAGCATCAGCTTTGGGTCATATTCGGTTGTGGGGGTGATCGCGACCGTGGCAAACGTCCGTTGATGACTCAGGCGGCTCTTAATGATGCTGACCCGGTGATTCTCACCTCAGATAACCCGCGAACAGAAAGTCCTGAACAGATTTTTGCTGATATGAAACATGGGGTTGATTTTGGTACTCATCATGTGCAGGAAATTCGCGACCGGCGTGAAGCAATCAAATATGCAGTGCAACAGGCACAAGCTGGCGATATTGTAGTCATTGCCGGAAAGGGTCATGAAAACTATCAGGAAATTGACGGCGTCCGACACTGGTTTGATGACGTGGTCGAAGTGCAGTCCGCACTTGAAGCCCAACACCGCAATTTATCTCAAGCCTATTCTGCTGACTAGGAAAACTTATGCATACCTCTACAACAAGTACCGGGTCTTTGGAGCCCTGGACAGCCCAACAATTAATGGAAGCAACACAAGGCTACTGGTATCAGGAGCGTTGCCCTGAGCAGCCAATCAAGCGGATTCTGACGGATTCACGGCAGGCAGAAGCTGGAGATGCTTTTCTTGCCTTAAAAGGTGAGCGTTTCGATGCACATAATTTTGTGGCTCAAGTTTTAGATAAGGGCTGTCAGGTTGCAATTGTTGAGCGTCCTCTTGACCTTGACATGATGCAGCTGGTTGTTACAGATACACGGCAGGCACTAGGAAGGCTTGGAGCCTATCGTCGTCAGCAGAATCCACAGCTTAAAGTAATTGCGCTGACGGGGAGTAGCGGTAAAACGACTACTAAAGAAATGCTGGGCAGTATTCTGTCCCGTCTTGCACCTACCTTGGTCACACGAGGCAATCTGAACAACGATTTGGGCGTACCTATGATGTTGCTCGAGCTTACAGCTGAACATCAATATGCAGTGATGGAACTGGGCGCCAGTCATCAGGGTGAAATTGATTATACTTCACAGCTGGTCCAGCCACAGGTGGCAGGTATCATTAATATTGGTACTGCACATTTAGGTGAATTTGGAGGCCGTGAAGGCATTTGTCGGGCTAAATCAGAAATCTATGCTCATATTGCAAAAGATGGCACCTCAGTTATTCCGGCGGCTGATGATTTTACTGACGCTATCCGTCATGCTGTTCAGACAACGCGAGTCCTGAGTTTTGGTGAAGGCGGCGATATATATGCAACAGAAATGACGCTATTGGCTCAGTCTGCCCAATTCATGCTACATACACCACAGGGCGTGCGTGAAGTTAATCTGCCTTTTGCAGGTTTACATAATGTACAGAATGCAACTGCAGCTACAGCTTTCGCGCTTGCAATTGGTATTTCTCTGGACGATATAGTTATCGGTCTCGAGCTGGCACAAGGGGCTAAAGGGCGATTAAATTTTATTACCCATAAACAGCATTTGTTTATTGATGATACTTATAATGCCAATCCTACATCGATGCGGGCGGCCGGAGAAGTTCTGGCACAGCAATCCGGTATCAAAGTAATGGTCACTGGCGATATTGGCGAGCTGGGTGACGCTGCAGCTGTTGAGCATTACCGACTGGGGCGTGATCTGGTGAGCCAGGATATCAATTTTGTAATAGCAGTTGGCGAGTTTGCACCCGCTGCACTTGAAGGTGCCCGTAGCACCCAATACGGGAAAAAAATGCAGGCCTTTCTGACTCAGGCCCAAGCGCTTCCTTTTCTAATGAGTCTGGTCGAAACACATCAACCACAGTCTATGAGTTTCCTGTTTAAAGGTTCTCGTTATACCCATATGGAGACGTTGATGGCTGATTTGATGGAGAAAATTTAATGCTGTTATGGTTGTTTGAACAGCTTGCGGGCTATCATAGTTCGTTTCAGGTGGTTCGTTATTTAACATTTCGCTCTCTATTGAGTGTCCTGACGGCCCTTAGTATTGGTCTCATTCTGGGACCAGTCATGATTCGCAAGTTACAGGCACTTAAATATGGTCAAGCAGTCAGCTCTTTTGCTCCTGAAAATCATGCGAAAAAAATGGGTACACCTACTATGGGTGGGGTGTTGATTCTATTATCGATTGGTATTTCAACACTACTCTGGGCAGATTTATCTAATCCTTATGTCTGGATTGTACTGGGCGTGATGGTAATTTTTGGTGCAGTAGGCTGGGCAGATGACTGGATCAAAATCCGTTATAAAGATAATGCCGGACTACCTGCGCGCAAGAAATTCTTCTGGACATCTATTGCCTCTTTAGGTGCCGGTATTGCACTGTATTATATTGCAACCCAGCAACCTAGTGCCGTACAGACAGCTAACATGCTGGATCTGCTTATTCCATTTTTTAAAAATCTGACGATTCCATTATCCGTTATCCCATTCGGTATCGCCTTTATTGTCTTTACCTATCTGGTTATTAATGGTGCTTCAAATGCGGTTAATCTGACTGATGGTCTGGATGGTTTGGCAATTATGCCTATTGTACTGGTTGCTGCAGGACTAGGTGTATTTGCTTATCTGGCAGGTGATGTACGCTTTGCTGATTATCTGCATATTCCTTATGTAAAATATTCTTCTGAACTGGTAGTTATCTGTTCGGCCATGATTGGTGCCGGTCTGGCTTTCCTCTGGTACAACGCTCATCCTGCTCAGGTGTTTATGGGAGATGTGGGTGCTCTGGCACTGGGAGCAATGCTCGGTACAATTGCGGTCATGGTTCGTCAGGAGATTGTTTTTGCAATTATGGGCGGTGTATTTGTCATGGAAGCAATTTCCGTCTTCCTGCAAATTGGCTCGCTACGTATGCGTAACAAACGAGTTTTTCTGATGGCACCATTGCATCATCATTATGAAAAGCAGGGCTGGAAAGAAACCCAGGTAGTAATCCGCTTCTGGATTATTACAATTATGCTAGTGGTTTTGGGACTAATGACCTTAAAATTACGTTAAGCAAATCTTTTTATAAAAGCCGGCATTTGCTAATAACTGCCGGCTTTTTTTATTCTGGAGAAAATAATGAACCTGCTCATGTGTCCTGTATGTCGGGAACAACTCAAATTGATAGACAGGACATGGCGCTGCATAAATCACCACAGTTATGATGTAGCCAAACAGGGGTATGTCAATCTGCATGTGGTACAACATAAACACAGTAAAAATCCGGGCGATACGCCTGAGTCGGTTCAGGCAAGACGAGCATTCTTGGCTGATGGTTTTTATGCACCGTTACAGCAGGCAGTGGTCAAGATAATCTCCAGTCTTCGTATTGAAAACCTGCTGGACATTGGTTGTGGTGAAGGATATTACACGCAGGCCATGCAGTCTGAAGTCTTGCAATGTGTAGGAGTTGATATTGCTAAAAATGCGGTACAGGTTGCTGCAAAGACCAATCGGCAGGTAACTTGGGTGGTTGGTACAGGTGCAGTTTTACCTGTAATTGACCATTCAATAGATTTATGTACCAGTTTATTTAGTCCCATTCCCCAGCAGGAAATCTTGAGGGTCTTAAAGCCAGGGGCTTATCTTATAGTAGTTACGCCAGGGCCTGAGCATCTCTACAGTATGCGTGAAGTATTATTTGAAGAAGTAAATGCTCATGAACCGGCCAAGTTTGTTGAGCAGCTGGCAGAACATTTTGAGCTGGTTGAACAGCCACTGATTGAAACCCGGCTACTGCTCAACCAGGCGCAACTCAAAAATCTGGTTGCCATGACCCCTTATGCTTATAAGGCAAAACCAGAGCGCCGCCAAAGATTAGAAGCACTGGAAAATTTTAAGGCTCAAGGCAGTTTTCAGATTTATCTGTTCAAGAAAAAAGACTGACTTTAAGAATAAAGAAGCCACCTTTATGGTGGCTTCTTTATTTAAATCATTGAACTTCTTGAATCAGATTCTCCAGTGCATCACGTTGCTGAGGTTCAGTACGTGGTTGCTGTGTTCGGGCAGGTTGATCCGGTGTATTAACTTGAGGTGGAGCTGAGCGTGAAGGAATCAGGATTTCTTCACCGGGCAAATCGGCAAAGTCATTAGTGACAGCAGCTGGAGGAGGAGCCGGACGATATAAAGGACGTGCCAGAGGAGGGGAAGCACGATCAACCTTAGGTTCTACTTGGCCCGCTGTTTCTTGTAGTCGGGGAGCTTTGGCATTTTTGTCTAGCTGTACCCAGGATGCTGGAGTACCCTTGAGCGCATTACCCATGAAGTTAATCCAAATCGGTAAAGCTGCTACCCCGCCATATTCACGACGGCCCAGAGTTGTTGGCTGGTCAAAGCCAACCCAGGCCACAGTCACTAGTTTGCCGTTAAAGCCCGCAAACCACGCATCTTTAGCATCATTTGTAGTACCGGTTTTGCCTCCAATATCACCACGGCCAATTTTTAAAGCAGCGCGTCCTGTACCATGCTGGATCACATCCCGAAGAATATTGGCCATATCATAAGCTGAGCTCGATTTTAAAATGCGCTGCGCCTGACGATAATCTGATTCCGGTTCTTTCTGCTCGCTAATATTATTCTTTGATTGCTCTAAAGACTGATTAGTCACTTCAATGACTTCATCATCAGGCGTCTGTGGAGTGTCTTCTTCAGTATCATCTTTGGCATTAATGCAAGGAATACAGGCATATTCCGGGTCAGCCTCAAAAATCACTTTGCCATAGGCATCTTCAATTCGACTGATAAAATGAGGCTGGATTCGGTAGCCCCCGTTGGCAAAGGTGGCATAACCGGTTGCCATCTGTACAGGTAGAACCTGTGGTGTTCCTAAAGCAATCGTATAGTTACGTGGAATCTGGTCATCACGTAAACCAAAGTTCATAAGTAACTGTCGCGCACGCTCAATTCCTACATTTTGTAGTAAACGTACAGAGACCGTATTACGTGACAAATAGAGTGCACGGCGTAAAGGAATCATTCCCAGATATCGACCATCCGAGTTTCTGGGTGTCCATTTACCGATCGTAATCGGACTGTCATTTACCATCGTATAGGGGGTCATTCCACGCTCTAAAGCCAGAGCATAGATAAAGGGTTTAATTGTGGAGCCAGGTTGACGCCAGCCTTGTAAGGCCCGGTTAAACTTGGACTGATAAAAACTGTAGCCCCCTACAATTGCTTCAATCGCTCCATTATTTGGATTAATTGCAATCAGCTGGCCCTGTACTTTTGGTAACTGGACCAGTGCCCATGAAGTTTTACTTTCATTCGGGCGCAACCGGATAATATCTTTAACTTTCACAATCTGAGAGGCACGACTTGGCGCTCCCCCTACACTGTTAGCATTGCGGTAAGGCCTTGCCCAAGACATGCCAGACCATGGTACTGTCACTGTAGAACCATCCTGCATCAGTGCTTCAAATGAGTTGGAATTGACCTTGACTACCTGTGCAGGGTAAGTATTTGCAAATGCCCGAAATTTGTTTAAAGGCTCATCATGTGCCTCGGCACCGCGCCAGCCATGGCGACGGTCATAATCTTCCAGACCATTCTGGACTGCCTGTTCGGCATAGGCCTGACGTTTACTGTCAATGGTGGTGTACACCTTATAGCCTGAATCGATGGCCAGATCACCAAAGCGTTCTACCAGTTCAGAGCGAACCATCTCACCTACATAAGGAAAGCGGTTACTGATTCCACGATCAGGCATGTCCAAGTTGATCGGCTCGGCCACGGCAGCCTGATATTGTGACTGGCTGATATATCCAAGCTGTAACATACGGCCCAGAATCCAGTTGCGACGTTCCAATGCCCGTTCAGGGTTAGCAACCGGATTATATTTTGATGGAGCTTTAGGCAGGCCGGCCAGCATTGCCATTTGTGCCAGACTTAGCTCATCCAGACTTTTGTTATAATAAATTTTGGCAGCTGCGGCGATACCATAGGCATTTTTACCCAAGAAAATCTTATTGACATATAAGGTCAGAATTTCTTCTTTACTCAGGTTTTGCTCGATTTTTCGTGCCAGAAAAATCTCTGTCAATTTACGTTTTAAGGTGCGCTCCGGGCTTAAATAATAGTTCTTGGCCACCTGCATAGTAATAGTTGAACCGCCAGTCTGCACGTCAGATCCGGTAACACTCTCTGTAACAGCACGCCCCAAGCCTTTAAAGCTGATGCCACTATGCTCAAAAAATGAGGAGTCTTCTGCGGCAAGAAAAGCATGAATAAAGGCTGGCGGAATCTGTTTATATTCAACCGGTACAGACAATTTTCCACCGTACTCAGCCACCAGCTCGTTATCGGCAGTATAGACCTGTAACGGCTTAAGTAAAGGTGCTTTTTTGAGCGAACTCATCTCAGGCAGTGAAGGGGCAATATAAAGATAAATACCATAAAACCCCATTGGTATTGAGACTAGAATGATAATTAAAATAGAAAAAAAGGGGTGAACACGGCCTGAACTGGATAGCTTTTTCATAACAAGTAAGTTTTAATAAGAGCTAATGGCAAACTAATTGATGGTCAGTATAGCCGTTAGATAAACGGATTGTTAGATGAGATATTGTATCCGTGCAAAATTATACGCTGACTATTAGTTCGTTATTTTTTTGGGGATAAAAAAATAATAGGAAAGCATTGTGCTCAGGTTATATCGTAAACCAAATAAAGGATTAGTCGGAATAGATGTAAGTTCTACTTCGGTTAAATTGTTAGAGCTCTCTGTAAAAGGTGGCAGATACTGGGTTGAAAGTTACGGGCTTTATCCGCTTTCCGATGGAAGTGTCGTTGAAAAAAATATTCTGAATCCTGAAGCGGTTGCCGATGCTTTAGAGCGCGTAATTGACATTGCTAACCCTCAGGCGGCTAATGCGGCTTTTGCAGTACCTACTTCGGCGGTGATCAATAAAGTCATCGAAATGGATGCAGACATGAACGATGATGAACGTGAAGTTCAGATCCGTATGGATGCAGAGCAATATATTCCTTTTCCTTTAGACGAAGTCAGTCTTGATTTCGAAGTGTTGCCAGATATATTGGCAAATCCTGATCGAGTAAATGTACTGCTGGTGGCAACCCGTACTGAAAATGTAGATGCACGTGTCGAAGTGCTGGAAATGGCAGGTCTAACCGCGAAAATTGCTGATGTAGAAAGTTATGCGCTAGAACGTGCGTTTAAAGTGTTCGCTGATACATTGCCTATAGGGGTGAATACCGTAGGTATTCTAGATATCGGCCACACCATGACAACTTTGTCTGTCATGCAGCATGGCAAGATTATCTATACTCGCGAGCAGGTTTTTGGTGGAAAGCAGCTGACTCAGGACATCCAGAATCGTTATGGCCTTTCCTATGAAGAAGCTGGCCGGGCCAAAAAAGAGCGTAATTTGCCAGATGATTATGATATTGAAATACTCGAGCCTTTCTTAGAGGCCTTAGTGCAACAGGCTGCTCGTTCTTTGCAGTTTTTTTTCTCGTCTTCACAGTTTAATGAGATTGATCATATTTTATTGGCGGGTGGAAATGCCAATATACCGGGACTGGCCAAACTACTCCAACAAAAGCTGGGCTACCGGGTAACAATTGCCAATCCATTTTTACAGATGGGTTTTGCGCCGCAGGTTGATGTACAAAAAGTTGAAAAAGATGCATCTTCACTCATGGTGGCTTGTGGTTTAGCGCTGAGGAGTTTTGATTAATGACAACAATTAACCTGCTCCCTTGGCGTGATGAGCTAAGGGAACAACGGAAAAAGCAATTTATTATTATTTGTATTGGGGTAGCATTACTAGGTTTAGCCGGAGTGGTACTGACCTGGATGTACTATGACCGCAAGCTGGATGATCAGGAACAAGCTAATCAACTGATTATCAGTACTAACCAGAACCTGGATATACAGCTTAAATCTCTAGATGGCCTGCAAGAACAGCGTGATGCCATTATTGAGCGCATGAACCTGATTCAGGGCTTACAGGGTAAACGTCCGGTTACTGTACGTTTGGTGGATGAGCTGGCACGTGTAATCCCAGCCAATATGTATCTGACCAAATTTGCACGGACTGGTGATAAATTCACTCTCGAAGGGAAGGCAGAAAGCCCGAACACTGTAGCTGAGCTTTTGCGTGGACTAGAAGCTTCACCTTGGTATCGTAATGCCTTTATGAACTCATTCCTTGCCGCGGAAGAAAAGAAAGAGCAGACCCCAAGTTCGCTGATACCCCGACCAGAAGAAAACTATGGCAGTTTTGTTGTAACTGTAGACGCAGGTGAGATTGCTGCTGATAGTCCGCCATCGGCTGATCCCAATGCACCAACCAATACAGCAGCAACGGGTCCTGCAGCGGGAGCAGCACAATGAGTCGTGAAGAATTTGATGATTTAAACCAGGAAGATGCTAAACCTGCTAAAAGAAAAATGACGCTAGAAGCCTTCCTGCAACAGTTTAATACGCTGGATACACATAATTACGGCAGCTGGCCTTTTTCAGTCAAACTGACCTGCTGGATATTTCTGTTTCTGCTGGTTTGTGCAATTGGCTATTTTTTAGCAATTCGCCCCAAACTTGAAGCTATTTCTAATGCGCAGGCACAAGAACAGAATCTGTTAAACGAGTTTCGTGAAAAGGACTCTAAACTGCGTAACTTACAGCAATACCAAGCACAACTACAGGAAATGGAAGCGAATTTTAATGAGCAACTGGAACAGTTGCCTAAAGAAACCGAGATTCCTGGACTGGTTGAAGATATTAACGTTGCAGGAGTAAGTTCTGGCCTGAAATTTAAAAATATTCGTCTGGAAAGTGAAATTCGGCAGGAATTCTTTATTGAACAGCCAATTGATATTCAGGCAACAGGTGATTATCATGCCTTTGGTTCTTTTGTGAGCACTATTGCGGCGCTTCCACGAATTGTAACCCTGCATGACTTTGAAATTACCAGTACACAGGCGCAGAACTCAGATATTCCAGAAGTAAATTATGCGGTGAAAGCTAAAACATACCGATATGTCGGTAATAATGAGCAGCCAAATACTACGGATACCCCAGCAGGAGGGCAGCCACAATGACTTGGAATAAGATCATTTTAGGCCTGTGCTGCGGCTTGATTCTGGTAGGCTGTGATTCACGTATAGATGCAGTAAATGAAGAGATGGCAGTCATTCGTAACCAGCCACCTCTACCGATTGAACCGGCACCAGTGTTCAGTCCTGTACCTACATTTGCTTATGCAGCACATCAGTTCAGAAGTCCATTTTTACCTAGCTCGCTTGCAGCTGAGTTAAAAGTTATGGCCGGAAAGCGGGTTTATCCGAATTTTTCACGCCAACCCCAACCTCTTGAGAGCTATGCCCTTGAATCTTTAAATATGAAAGGCAGTATGCGTAATTCAAGAGGGCAGATTATTGCACTAATCCAGACGCCCGATGGCCAGATTGAACAAGTGCAGCGCGGGAATTATATGGGTATGCATCATGGGCGTATTGTTCAGATTACACCTACCCAGATTGACCTGGTTGAGATCATCCCGGATGGGCGAGAAGGCTATGTGGAACGTCCCCGCAGTCTAGTACTGATTGGGCCACAGCCTTAAGGATGAAAGGAATAAAAATGAAAAAGAGTTTTCAAGAATTTTTGATGGGGGATGGCAACAGCATGATTCATTTATATCGTCAATTTGCGATGGGAGCAGTTGCTGCAGCAATGATGCAGGTGGCAAGTGCAGCGGTCAATATTACCAATATTGTACCTATGCAGATTCCGGGACAAGGGACAGAAATTCGAGTCATGTTTAATGGATTGCCACCCCAGCCCCAGGCTTATCAGCTTGAACAGCCTTCGCGACTGATCTTAGACTTTGATCAGGCCAAGCAAAATCTTAAACAGCCTAGTATTCCGGTTGCTACCAATGAAGCAAGCGCAATTCATGTGGCCTCTGATGAACAACGTTCCCGAATTATTGTAAGTTTAAAAGATGCAGGTGCCTTTACTACCCGTGTAGAAGGCAATACTTTTATTTTAAAGATTAATCCGGTAACAGGCGCGCCTACAGTATTGCCTCAGCCAGTTGCTGTAGCACAGCAGCCTGCTCAGGGTATCTCGAACATTGGTTTCCAGCGTGGAAGTCAGGGCGAGGGACAGGTTTTAATTGATTTTCTGAACCCGAATACTCCTGCTGATGTACAGCAGCAGGGAAGTAAAGTCATAGTCAGGATGCTGGGAAATAAAATCCCTTCCCATCTAATCCGCCGCTTGAATATGAATGATTTTGCCACGCCGGTCTCGACTGTTGATGCCTATAATGAAGGCGGTAATGGTATTATTACTATTCAATCAACTGGCAGTTATGAATATATGGCGTACCAGACTGAGAACCGCTTAACAGTCAGTTTAAAGCGCCCGGAAGAAAAGAGTACGGTCAAAACCCGTTCTGCACCTAATTATAGTGGTAAAAAGGTTTCACTCGACTTTCAGGATATTGAAGTTCGTCGGGTATTACAGTTGTTAGCAGATTTCACTGGTATCAACCTGGTTGCAGCCGACTCTGTTCAGGGAAATATTACGTTGCGCCTGAAAGATGTACCATGGGACCAAGCTTTAGACATTATTTTAAAAACCAAAAACCTGGATAAACGTCGTAATGGTGATGTAATCTGGATTGCTCCGGTTGCAGAGCTGATTAAAGCAGAAGAGGAAGAAGCTAAGGCGATTGCGCAAAGTACCAGACTTATGCCTTTACAAACTGAATATATCCAGCTGAATTATGCAAAAGCTGTCGATATCGAAAAATTGATTACCCAAGGCAGAAATAGTGGTAATGGTAGTGCTAACGGTGCTTCAAACAATACGGAGGCACTGGGTGATAGCGTGGGAAGCCTGCTGAGTCCAAGAGGAACCATTTCAATAGACCCACGTACCAACACCTTAATCATTAATGATACTGCTCAGAAACTTGACCAGATCCGCCGTATGATTGATCTTCTGGATGTAGCGGTAAAACAGGTGATGGTTGAAGCCCGTATTGTCAGGGCTAGTACTGACTTCACCAAAGAAATGGGCGTGAAGTGGGGAATTCTTTCACAGGGTATTACCCGTAATAACAGCCTGCTGGTCGGCGGCAGTGAAACTACCTTATGGAATCTGCGTGATCCTGATGACGATGGTAAATACACCATAGAGCGTCCACAAAACCTGAATGTGGATTTAGGCGTTACAGCACCGGGTGCAAGCCGTATTGCCTTCGGTTTAATTAGTCTTTCTGATTTTATGCTGGATCTCGAATTGTCAGCCTTGCAGGCTGATGGTTATGGTGAAGTCATTTCTACGCCGAAAGTACTAACAGCTGACAAGCAGCAGGCCCGAGTTGCTTCTGGTACCCAAATTCCCTACCAGTCTTCAGAAGGTGGTGGCGCCAATGCAGTCTCTACCACTGAATTTGTAGATGCCACTTTAAGTCTGAATGTAACACCAAGTATTACCCCTGATGGTAAAATCCAGATGTTGCTGAATATTACCAGCGATACTCCGGGAAACCCGACACCAACCGGACAGATTGCGATTAACAAGAATGAAATTAATACTAATGTGCTGGTTAACAATGGTGAAACTGTAGTCCTTGGCGGTATTTTTGAACAGGAAACCAGGAATACGCAAACGAAAGTACCTGTTCTCGGAGACCTGCCGGGTGTAGGCCGTTTATTTCGCCGTGATGCTAAAAGTGATAACAAGCGTGAGTTACTGATTTTTGTCACACCACGAATTGTTAATGACAGTGCGACTGGAAATCATTAATATATTTTTAATTCAAGTAATTCAATAGGTGACTCCTTGCCAAGCAAAGAGTTTGACACCCTACCAAATATCTATTTGGTAGGGCCGATGGGAGCTGGAAAAACCACTGTGGGGCGACATCTGGCAGAGTTACTGGGCCGGGAATTTCTGGACAGTGATCATGAACTGGAGCGTAAAACAGGAGCAAATATTCCCTGGATTTTTGAAAAAGAGGGAGAAGCTGGTTTTCGGAGTCGGGAGACTGCCGTTATTGACCAGCTAACACTTCGGCAAAAGCTAGTGCTAGCTACAGGTGGTGGGGCTGTAACGCAGGCGCCTAACCGTGAATTCCTCAAGCAGCGCGGCATCGTAGTATATCTCTATACACCAGTAGAAATTCAGCTTCAACGTACCTATCGTGATAAAAACCGGCCATTATTACAAGTAGAAAACCCGGAACAGAAGCTTCGAGACCTGTTGGCCGCCCGTGACCCGCTCTACCGGGAAGTGGCACATTATATTATCGAGACCAATCAAGGGGCAGCACGAGATCTAGCCCAAAAAATCTTGAAGATTATTAGCTCTGAAGAGTTACATTCCGCACCATGATTACGGGTTCCAGACTGTATGCAAACCTTATATGTTGAATTAGGCGATCGCCGTTATCCTATTTTTATTGGTAGTGATCTGAGTCCTCAGACTTTGCTTGAACCTTATATTCTGGGCAAGCAGGTTATGATTGTAACCAATACCACTCTCGAAAAACTTTACTTGAACCATTATGTAAGTGCGGTTAAATCTCTGGATAAAGTAGTCGCTACGTGTGTATTGCCCGACGGTGAACAGTATAAAAATATTCAGCATCTTAATCTGATTTTCGATGCACTTCTGCAAGCTGGCTTTAACCGGGACTGTACCGTTCTGGCGCTCGGAGGTGGTGTAATTGGAGATATGGCCGGATTTGCATCTGCCAGCTTTCAGCGTGGAGTTTATTTTATTCAGGTGCCAACGACCTTGCTTTCGCAAGTGGATTCCAGTGTCGGGGGGAAAACAGGAATTAATCACCCGCTGGGTAAAAATATGATTGGTGCTTTCCAGCAGCCACAGGTAGTTATGGCAGACATGTCACAGTTAAAGACTTTACCTGACCGTGAATTATCGGCTGGCCTTGCTGAAGTAATCAAATATGCCTTACTGGGAGACCGTGATTTTCTGGAATGGCTAGAGCAGCATATGGATCAGCTGGTTGCTCGTGATCCTGAGCTTCTGGCCGAAGCAGTGTATCGCTCCTGTGCGCATAAAGCCCGTATTGTGGCGCGTGATGAAAAAGAGCACGGCGACCGTGCGTTATTAAATCTTGGCCATACTTTTGGCCATGCGATTGAATCTTATCTGGGCTATGGAGTGTGGTTGCATGGAGAGGCAGTTGCCACCGGTATGGTCATGGCAGCAGATTTGTCTCAACGTATGGGCTGGATTTCAGCAGACGACTTGCAACGTACAAAAAATATTATTCAACGTGCAAATTTACCGATAGTATGTCCGCACATTCCGCTTGAGCAGTTTCTGGAATATATGGCACATGATAAAAAAGTTCTGAATGGACAACTGCGTCTGGTCCTGCTGAAACAGTTGGGACAAGCTATAATTACCAGAGAATTTGACTTAAAGCTGATGAAGCAGGCAATTCTTGCAAATCAACAAGGAGCATAGGCAAAATATGGCAGCAGTTCGTATGCAACGGGACAATATTCAGCGATATATCTGGCTGATGAGCGGATTGCTGTGCCTGTTACTTGCTTTTATCTTTTGGCTGATGACAGATAAAGAGCAATTGGTCGAAGTGAAAAAAACGCCTGAGAGTGAAGCCCAAACTCAGATCCAGCCTGAGAAGGTTGGTTCAATGACCCATCTTGGTGCATTACTGGAAGAAGTTCGGCCACTTGAACTGACTACTCGAATAGTGGCTTCAGGCATTCATGAGCCTGAGTTTCGTGGTACTAAATTTATGCTGGAGAATAAGAAACTCTGGACTAATGAACTATTTCGCTCTTCTGAAGAAGATATTATTAAAAGCTTTCTGAAGAAACAGCCTCAACGTAATAATTTTATTTATTTCCGACTCAGTGGCGAAGAGCAGACAGAACAGTATGTGCTGGCTTATGGCAAGTATAAGACAGCTCAGGAAGCTGAGCAGGCATTGGATCAATTAAATCTTGTACTTCCACCTTCGCTTAAGCCACATACACAAAAGTTTGAAGATTATGCAGCTTTTGTAAATGATTTAGGTTCAGAGGAGATGAGCGGAAGTGCAAAAGTACGTGAAATTGTCTTGAAACCGGCTGCCTTACCTAAAATTGATGAGAGCTTACTTAGCCGACCAAACCCGGCAGCTAATACAGCGCAAACCAATAATACGCCTTCCACTGTAAAAACGACAATTACCCGAAGAGATCAAGAGGGTAATGTAGTTGATGTACAGCGTTCACAATCTAATATTCCTGTTTCGCAGCCATCACGTGCTGGTACCTCAGCTGATGCCTCTAGACCTGTTGAAAATGAAATTAGTGATCCTTTTAATTAATATTAAAATTCAGGACCTGTATAAAACTCTTCGCAATGATGCAAAATAGAGCATATTTTTTATATTTAAAATAATTTTGCACCATATTGGGTCGTAAATTGGTCTTAAAAATAAACTTACTATGCTTTTAAGTAGCTTAGATTTATGTTTTTTAAGTAATTAGTAATATTTTTAAAAGTTGGCATCTTTTTTGCTTTATTAAAAGGCTATTTGAATCTGATTTATCCGGTTGACACCAAAACTGCTCAGTTAAACTGCTAGATACTTCTCTTGCATGCTTTAAAAGAGTTCGTAGAAAGAAAAACAGAAGCCATAACCATATACCTTTCTTACAGAGTAAGCGTATATTTAGGCCGGTGACTGAGCTTTTTACATCTGCTGCTGGTTAAGAGAGCAAATTGCAAATTATAGAGAGAAAAATTGTTCGATGCCCATTAGGGGCCATGTTAAGAAGGGTACGCTATGCACATGCCATCGCCTAATACTGTAGCTCCCGCTCAAGGTTTATATCAACCCGATGAGTTTAAAGATAACTGTGGTTTTGGCCTGATCGCCCACATGCAGGGTGAAGCCAGCCATCATTTGGTCGAGACTGCAATTCATAGTTTAAGTTGCATGACTCACCGTGGCGGTATTGCTGCAGATGGTAAAACCGGTGATGGTTGTGGCTTGTTACTGGCGATGCCTAAACAGTTTTTCCGTGAAGAAGCACAAAAACTTGGCGTCAACCTGACTGAAATATTTGCTGCTGGAACCGTATTTCTAAATACTGATCCAGCCTTAGCTCACCATGCTAAACAGATTTTAAATAAAGAAATAGAAGCAGAAGGCTTAAAAGTTGCAACTTGGCGCGTAGTCCCAACAAAAACTGAAGTGTTGGGTGAAATTGCTTTGCGTTCTCTACCTGCGTTTGAACAGATTTTAGTGAACTGCCCGATGGGAGTTACTGAAGTCGAATTTAACCGCAAGCTTTTCCTGGCACGTCGTCGTGCCGAACAGCAGGTCAATGATCCACTGTTCTATGTTACCACGCTGGCTACTACTGTCATTAGCTATAAAGGTCTGATGATGCCAGAAGCGATTGCAGATTTTTATACGGATCTGGCCGATGAGCGCCTACATTCACATATCGTGGTGTTCCATCAGCGTTTCTCGACTAATACGCTGCCGCGTTGGCCACTGGCTCAGCCATTCCGCTATCTGGCACATAATGGTGAAATTAATACCATTACAGCTAACCGTAACTGGGCAATGGCGCGCACACCAAAATTTGAAAATCCGCTATTACCCGGCTTGACTGAGATGACGCCAATTGTGAACCGTACCGGTTCAGATTCATCAAGTTTAGATAATATGCTAGAAATTCTGGTGGGTGGTGGTATGGATCTGTTCCGTGCTTTGCGTATGCTGGTTCCACCAGCATGGCAAAATGTGGAAACACTCGATGCAGACTTGCGCGCATTTTATGAATTTAATTCTAAGCATATGGAAGCTTGGGATGGTCCTGCAGGTCTGGTTATTCAGGATGGCCGCCATGCGATCTGTATGCTAGACCGTAACGGACTGCGTCCGGCTCGTTGGGTAATTACCAAAAATGGCTATATTACCTTGGCATCAGAAATTGGGGTGTGGGGTTATGAGCCAGAAGATGTAATTTCTAAAGGTCGTGTTGGTCCTGGACAGATCCTCGTGATCGATACCCTGACCGGTAAGTTGCTGGACACTCAGGATGTCAACAAGCACTTGAAAAATATGCGTCCTTATCGTGCCTGGTTGCGTGACCATGCTATCCGGTTGCAAGGCAGTCCGGAGCTTGAAGAGCACCTGTGTGAAAAAGGCCTGAAAAATGAGCAGTTAAAAGCTGCACAAAAAATGTTCATGGTCAGCTTTGAAGAGCGGGACCAGCTATTGCGTCCGATTGCTGAAAGTGGACAGGAAGCTGTCGGCTCAATGGGTGATGATACTCCTATGGCCGTCTTGTCACGCCAGGTTCGTCATGTATCTGATTATTTCCGTCAGCAGTTTGCGCAGGTGACCAATCCACCAATTGATCCTTTGCGTGAATCAATCGTGATGTCATTGGAAACCTGTCTGGGTCGTGAACAGAATGTATTTGAGCAGGGACCAGAACATGCAGATCGTCTGATCATTTCAAGTCCAGTATTGTCTAACTCAAAAATGCATCAGATCCGTACATTGGGTCGCACAGGTTATGAGATTGCCGAGATTGACCTGAACTATGTTGCAGAAGAAGGTTTACAGGCTGCAATCGCGCGGATCTGTGCCGAGTCTGCTCAGGCCATTCGTGATGGTAAAACTATTCTGGTCTTATCGGACAAAAAGATTCGTGAAGGCTATCTGCCGGCAAATGCGGTCATGGTGACAGGTGCTGTCCATCATTACCTGATTCAGGCTGGCTTGCGTACCGATGCCAATATTGTGGTCGAGAGCGGCTTTGCACGTGATCCACATCAATTTGCAGTACTGTTAGGTTTTGGTGCAACAGCTATCTACCCTTATCTTGCTTATGATGTCATCAATGATCTGATTGCCAAAGGCGAACTGCTGGGTGATCCGATTCATGCGCAAGCAAACTTCCGTAAAGGTATTGAAAAAGGCCTGCTGAAAGTCCTGTCAAAAATGGGCATTTCTACCGTTGCATCTTATCGTGGCGGTCAGCTGTTTGAGGCTGTGGGTTTATCAAGTGAAGTGGTAGATACCTGCTTTGTTGGTGTACCAAGCCGTATTCAGGGCGCAACTTTTGTTGACCTTGAAAATGATCAGAAGAAACTGGCTGACTTAGCCTGGAAAGCGCGTAAGCCGATTGATCAGGGTGGTATGCTAAAATTCGTATTCGGTAAGGAATATCATGCCTTTAATCCGGATGTGATTAATGCGTTGCATAAAGCTGTGCGTTCTGGCCAGTATCAGGATTTTAAAGAATATGCACAGCTGGTTAACCAGCGTCCAATTGCCACTATTCGTGATCTATTTAAGCTAAAAACAGATAATCCGATTGCACTTGATCAGGTTGAGTCTGTAGAGTCGATTCTTCCACGTTTTGATTCTGCGGGGATGTCATTGGGTGCGTTATCTCCAGAAGCGCATGAAGCAATTGCTGTAGCAATGAATACCATTGGTGGTCGTTCAAACTCTGGTGAAGGTGGTGAAGATCCGGCACGTTACGGGACCATTCGTAACTCAAAAATCAAGCAGATTGCTTCTGGACGTTTTGGTGTAACACCTGCTTATCTGACCTCGGCAGAAGTTTTGCAGATTAAGGTAGCTCAAGGGGCGAAACCGGGTGAAGGCGGACAGCTACCAGGTGGTAAGGTCAATAGTCTGATTGCACGCTTACGTTACTCGGTACCAGGCGTTACCCTGATTTCTCCTCCACCGCATCATGATATTTATTCAATTGAAGATTTGTCTCAGCTGATTTTTGATTTGAAACAGGTTAATCCGCAGGCTATGGTTTCAGTCAAACTGGTGTCTGAGCCAGGGGTGGGAACTATTGCAGCGGGTGTAGCCAAAGCATATGCGGACTTTATTACCATCTCTGGTTATGATGGTGGTACAGCAGCCTCACCATTATCATCAATTCATCATGCCGGCTCTCCATGGGAGCTGGGCCTGGCAGAAGCGCATCAGGCCCTGCGTGTAAATGATTTGCGTGGCAAGGTGCGAGTACAGACTGATGGTGGCCTGAAGACCGGTCTGGATGTTATTAAAGCTGCAATTCTGGGTGCGGAAAGTTTCGGTTTTGGTTCTACACCAATGATTGCATTAGGCTGTAAATATCTGCGGATCTGCCACTTGAATAACTGTGCAACTGGTGTCGCAACTCAGCAGGACCATCTGCGTCATGAGCACTACATTGGTGAGCCAGAAATGCTAATCAATTTCTTCCATTTTATTGCGGAAGAAACTCGTGAATGGCTGGCTGCGCTTGGGATCGCTTCACTCAAAGATCTGATTGGCCGTGTAGACCTACTTGAAGTATTGCCTGGTGAAACTGACAAACATGCCCATCTGGATTTAAGTGCATTACTGACTTCACATCCGGCAGCAGAAGGCAAGGCGCAGTACTGTGAGGTACAGGGCAATGAGCCATTTGATAAAGGTCTGCTGGCTGAACGTATGGTTGAAGAGATGCTGCCAGCGATTGAAGCGGGAACTACAGGGACCTTTAACTATAAAGTGGTGAACTGTGACCGTTCGATTGGAGCACGTATCTCTGGTGAGATTGCCCGTCGCTATGGAAACCTCAGTATGGAAGCCCATCCGGTAGTCATGAACCTGAATGGTACAGCAGGTCAGTCACTAGGGGTGTGGAATGCGGGTGGTTTGCATATTCGCCTTGAAGGTGATGCCAATGACTATGTTGGTAAAGGCATGGCGGGTGGCCGGATTTCGATCTTCCCGCCAAAAGGTTCGCCGTTCCAGACTCAGAATACCGCAATTATTGGTAACACCTGCCTATATGGTGCAACTGGTGGTAAACTGTTCGCGGCTGGTACAGCTGGCGAGCGTTTTGCGGTACGTAACTCTGGTGCCTTTGCAGTAATTGAAGGCGCAGGTGATCACTGCTGTGAATATATGACTGGTGGCGTGGTCACTGTCTTGGGTAAAGTTGGACATAACTTTGGCGCGGGCATGACCGGTGGTTTCGCTTATGTGCTTGACCTCGACAATGATTTTGTTGACCACTATAACCATGAGTTAATTGATCTAAACCGTATTTCGACTGAAGCGATGGAAGATCATAAAGAGTTTCTGCTGCGAATTATTGATGAGCACATTGCCGAGACAGGTAGTGCCTGGGCCTACAAGATCCGCAATGAGTTTGATTACTACAGCCGTAAATTCTGGCTGGTGAAACCAAAAGCGGCGAACCTGTTGACGTTGTTAAAAACGACTCAGGCTGATCCTCAATAATTCCACGACTGCAAATAAACAGGCAGGTACAGACTCCTGAACACGGAGCTGTGCCCACCTACGGAGAGAGACATGGCAGAACGCCTCAATAATGACTTTCAATTTCTGGATGTAGCACGTCAGGATCCAGAAAAAAAAGATATTGCTGTCCGCAAAGCAGAGTTTGTGGAGATTTATAAACCGTTTAGTCAGGATGTTGCATCTAACCAGACTCATCGCTGTTTAGGCTGTGGTAATCCATACTGTGAATGGAAGTGCCCAGTACATAACTACATTCCAAACTGGTTAAAACTGATCGCTGAAGGTCGCGTATTCCAGGCGGCGGAACTGTGCCATCAGACCAATACCCTGCCAGAAGTCTGTGGACGTGTTTGTCCGCAAGACCGTTTATGTGAAGGTGCATGTACCCTAAATGACGGATTTGGTGCTGTAACTATTGGTAATGCTGAAAAATATATTAATGATACCGCCTTTGCACTGGGCTGGCGTCCAGATATGTCTAATGTCCAGTGGACCAGCAAAAAAGTTGCTATTATCGGTGCTGGACCGGCGGGTCTTGGCTGTGCAGATATTCTGGTCCGTAATGGGGTAAAACCGGTAGTTTTTGATAAACGCCCGGAAATCGGTGGCCTGCTGACATTTGGTATTCCTGAATTTAAGATGGAAAAAGATGTCATGAAACGCCGCCGTGAAATCTTCACCGGTATGGGGATTGAATTCCGTCTGAACACTGAAATTGGTACAGATATCACGATCGATCAGCTACTGAATGATTTTGATGCAGTGTTCATGGGAATGGGGACTTATACCTACATGAAAGGTGGCTTTGCAGGTGAGGAATATGAAGGTGTATATGATGCTCTTGATTTCCTGATCGCCAATGTTAACCGTTGTCAGGGCTGGGAAAAAGATCCATCTGAATACATTAGTATGGAAGGAAAAAAGGTGATTGTCCTAGGTGGTGGTGATACTGCCATGGACTGTAACCGTACATCAATCCGGCAGGGCGCAGCAGAAGTAACCTGTGCTTATCGCCGTGATGAAGCCAACATGCCAGGTTCACGTCGTGAAGTACAAAATGCCCGTGAAGAAGGGGTGAACTTCCTGTTTAACCGCCAGCCTGTCGAGATTGTAGGTGAAAATGGTAAGGTGACAGGTGTTAAAGTGGTGACGACTCAACTGGGTGAACCTGATAGTCGCGGTCGTCGTAGCCCAGAGCCAATACCGGGTTCGGAAGAGATATTACCCGCAGATGCCGTGTTGCTTGCTTTTGGTTTCCGTGCTAGCCCTGCTGACTGGTTTAAGGATGTCAATATTGGACTGGATGGTTCAGGTCGTGTAGTTGCTCCAGAACTTCAAACATACAAATTCCAGACATCGAACCCGAAAATCTTTGCAGGTGGTGATATGGTTCGTGGCTCTGATCTGGTAGTCACTGCAATCTGGGAAGGCCGCCAAGCTGCTGAGGGTATTCTGGACTACCTGGACGTTTAAGTTATTATTTTAATGCATCACCTCGGGCCAGTCTTGGGGTGATTTTTATATGTCTGGTTTTTTGATTAATCGGAAAACTGGAAGAAATATTTATAATAAATCATATTATAAGTATTTGTATTTAAATAATTAAAATAAATATTTGGTCTTAAGGTAACTGTCTTAATAATTTTTCAAACCCGCTATGTTATGAGTCATAGGTACTACATATTTTTATTATAAATATTCTTTTCAATGCATAAAAAATCTTGTATGCCATCTATTTAATTTATCAATTTGATAGTTTTGGCTAACTAAAGCAAGCAGTTTAGCCATGTGCGTTATAGTTTTCTAAACTCATACTAATGGTATCTCCGTTAGGCAGCCATTGTGATGAATGATTTAATGACAGCAAATCCACTGTACCGGAATCGGCCAAAGGCATCAGGAATTACTGTACGTAAGTTAGACTTCAATCCGGAAAAAATTTCGCGTTATTATTTTGCTCACTCACCTTTGATGTCACATTTTCTTACAGCATTATCTTCTACCTTTCCGGTAGGTGAACAGTTTTTTGTACATAGTGTCCGGAATGTACGGGATCAGATTACAGATCCGGTTTTACAAACACAGATTGCTGCTTTTATTGGACAGGAGGCTATGCACTCCAAGGCTCATACTGAATTTAATCAGGCTTGGCGTAAAGATGACTATCAGCTCGATAATTTTCAGGCATGGCTGGAACGCCAGAATAAACATGTGCGCAATTTACCGCCTAAGGTACAGCTCGCGATTACCAGTGCTTTTGAGCACTTCACAGCTTTACTTGGTGGATATATCCTCAAACATCCTGAGGTATTAAGTACGCTGGATGAGGATGCCATGAAGCTTTGGGTATGGCATGCCATTGAAGAGATTGAACACCGCTCTGTTGCATTTGATGTTTATCAGCAGTTGTATGCTGACGAGCGCTTGCGTCGTCGCGTGATGAAACGGGTAACCGGTGGGTTTTTTAGTCTTGCAGTCTACTCAACCGGACGTTTATTTATGCAGGATAAATGGAAGAGCCTGCCTCAAATTAAGGGTAATCTATTTGGTGCTTATCTACTAGTTAAAATGCTGGTTCAGCTGTTTCCAGAATATTTGTCATATTATAAAAAAGACTTTCATCCTGAACAGAATGATTATTCTATTGAACTCGAATACTGGAAAAAGCATCTGGCACAAGATTATCAGATGACCGACTTTCAGTATTAACTCTCAGTTTAATATTGAAAGAATAGTAGGGTTTCATCTACCGTCTCTTATAAATTTTTACTAATAATTTTAATAAATTAAAGCTTTTTTAGGCTTTCCTAGCCTGTTCCTTCCTTGAGTTTCCTTGCTCATCTTTAAAATAAAGCAACACAAATAGCTTAAATTATATTTACAATGACTTTAAATGAACAAATACAAATAAATATTAGAGGATAGCTGCATGAAAATGCTGAGTAAAAGCCTAATCGCTCTCATTCTGGCCAGTACATTAAGCCTTTCAGGCTGTGGTTATAACACTTTACAGGTGAAAGATGAGGCAGTAACTGCTGCTTGGTCTGAAGTACAAAACCAGTATCAGCGCCGCGCTGATCTTGTACCGAATCTAGTCAATGTTGTTAAAGGCTATGCCAAACACGAAGAACAGGTACTCACTGAAGTAACTCAAGCGCGTGCCAATGTGGCCGGGCTAAAAGTAGATCGTGAAGTATTGGAAGATCCTGAATTATTTCAACGCTATCAGCAGGCGCAAAGCCAGTTGACCGGTGCGTTATCACGCCTGATTGCAGTTTCAGAAAATTACCCTGACCTGAAAGCAAATGAACAGTTTCGTGATTTACAGGTCCAGCTTGAAGGTACCGAGAACCGTATTGCTGTAGCACGTAACCGCTACATTAGCAGCGTGCAGGACTTTAACTCTTATGCCCGTCAGTTCCCGCAGGTTATGACAGCAAAAGTCATTGGTATGGAACCTAAACCAAACTTTACTGCTGAAGCTGGTGCACAAAAAGCTCCAACCGTATCTTTTGAATAAACTTAAAAAAGGGGGATGATAATGCAGAATAAATTTGCAGCTCAAGCGACCATCCCTTTTTATATTATACGGCTGTGTTTGCTCAGTGTAGTCCTGTTAGGCGGTCAAGCAGTTTGGAGTGAACCTGTAGAAAATGACACAACTGAAGCTGTGGTGTTAGGTAAGGTTTTACAAAACCAGCAACAGGCCAGCCATACCGCGACAGACCCCGTGTCTACGACTGCACGAACTAAAATGCCTGAAGTTAATAATGATATGGCGGAAGGTGAGTCTATTCGTGGGTTACCGACTTTAAATCAACCAGTAGTAGATCAGGCGGGGCTTCTTACTGTTGCTGAAAAGCAGGCAATTGACCAGAAAATTTTAAATCTCTATCAGCAGGGCAAGGCACAGGTTGGAATAATTATTGTACCCACTACAGGACAAGAAGATATTTTTGACTTTGCTATGCGTGCCGCAAACCAGTGGAAACTGGGTTCAGCCGAACAGGATAATGGACTATTAATGGCTATCGCAGTAAATGACCATCGCATTCAAATTCTTTCAGGATATGGCCTTGAGGGCGTATTACCTGATATTGTGCTGAGTAGGATTATCCGTAATCAGATTACACCCTTTTTTAAACAGGGACAGTATGTACAGGGAATTAATGCCGGTTTAAATGAGATTGAGCGTATTTTAAATCTTGATCCTGAAATTGCACAGCGGGCGGCTGAGCAGCTGAAATTACAACAAGAACAGGCACTGCATGAGCAGCAAGCCAAAGAGCGCACCTTTAACATGGGGCTGTTTATTTTAATTGCCGGTATTTTCGGCTCATTTATTGTCGGTAATCGTTTAAGTGCTTCCACTGCTGGTGTAGCTGCAGTTGCTGCAGGTCTGGTAAATGGTGCAGGTGTGGTTACCAGTTTATTACTCGGTTTTGGGATTTTCTTTTTACTGATTACTTCAATTGCCCAGACCATACTACATCTGTTTATTGCTTCACGTGGTGGAGGCGGTAGTGGCAGAGGCGGATTTGGTGGCGGTGGCTTTAGTGGTGGAGGCGGTGGCTTTGGCGGGGGAGGAGCATCAGGCTCATGGTAACTAAAACAGATACGACAGAGATTGTCACACAGCCAAAATTAGAAGAGAAAACTTCTCATAGTTTAAAACGCTGGTTTAAACACTTCTTTTATATGCCAGCCAGCAAGCGGTATTTCAGTCGTGAAGACCAGAATGCGATTGCCCAAGCAGTACAACAGGCTGAACAGGGACATGTTGGTGAAATTCAGGTAGTGATTGAAGGCCATATTCCCTGTCAGCAGGCTTATAGTCAAGATACCTGTTTGCGCGCCCGGCAGCTTTTTGCAGAGTTAGGCGTATGGGATACCGAATATAATAGTGGCGTTCTTTTATATCTGAACCTGTGTGAACGTACTGTTGAGATTGTAATTGATCGTGGCATAAAGCAGGCTACTGAGCAGCATACCTGGGATGAAATCTGTCAGCAGATTACTGCCGGTTTAAAACAGCAGCAGTACCGTGAGGCAGTGGTAGAAGGTGTATTAAGTATTGGACAGGTTTTAAACAGTTTTTATGTGTACCAAGTCATTGATGATAATGAAATAGAAAATCGTCCTATTATATTAAATTAATGAGGCGTATTTTTAGACTGATAGTGACATTTTTTGTCAGTTTATGACAATTAAATTAGAAATAGATTAAAGTAAAAAATTTTATTTATATAAGTGACTGTTCTTGTAGCAAAAATAATTATAATATGCCTTGGCACAGTTAGTGCTATATATAAATTAGCTGTACAGCTATATAAAAATCACATGTGGTGGAGAATGTTATGAATACACAAAAAGGTTTTACCTTAATCGAGCTCATGATTGTAATCGCGATCATCGGTATTTTGGCAGCAATTGCAATTCCTGCATATACTGACTATACAGTTCGCGCGCGTGTTACGGAAGGACTAAACGTAGCTTCTTCAATGAAATCTACAGTTTCAGAAAATTTAATTAATGGAAATATTGCTTCTAGTAGTGCTACTAAAGCCCAAGCATGTACAGGTGTAAATGAAATAACTGCTACTAGTTCAACAGCTAATGTTAAAACAGCTTCATGTGATGATAAAGGTATTATTACTGTAACTATGACTCCAAAAGCCCGTGATGCGGTCTTAGTATTAACTCCTACTTATACTTCTACTGATGGTAGTACAGTTACGTGGAAATGTACTACTACTACAGATAAAAAGTATGTACCTTCTGAATGTCGCGGAAGCTAATGCTTAATTACCTTAAATATTTAAAAAATAAAGAGCTATTTATAGCTCTTTATTTTTTATTTTTTATTTTAGGTATTTATCTTTATTTTAATTTTTATAATATAGCGAGAGTATTGGAAGTATTAGGATTATTAATTTTCTTTCTTTATAATATTATTAATAAGAGGATATCTATTAAAAAAATAGAAATATTTTTTTTAATTTATCTTGTTACAGGTGTTTTTTTTTGGAAAAATCCTTATTTTAATATTTTAGAATTATTACTATTTTATTTGTTATATAAGATTTTTTTTAGTTTAAATTATAATCCATTAATTACTAAAATTATTGTAATTACAAGTTTTCTAATTTTTTTATTATTTCCTATTTCTATTCTGGAATATTTAAATTCAGGAACTTTTAAAAATTGGTATCCACTGCCTTGGAATATTCGTGTCTATAATAGTTATTTCTTAATTTTTTCTATCTTTTCAGTATGGTTTTATTTAAAAGAAGAAAAATTTAAAAATATCTATTTAACTTTTATATTTTTAGCATTGTTATCTATTCTTTTAGATAGTGGTCGCTCAGCTGCACTAGCATATAGTGTTTTTATTGCATGTGTATGTATATTTAACCGTACTGCACGAATTAAAATATTATTTACTTATATCGCTACATGGTTAATATATTTTTCCATTCTATTTTTTTCAGATCATATTAGTTCTAATGTAAGGACAATTGCTAGAGAGACTACAAGTGGACGATATGAGCTTTGGGTGAATGCATTTCAGTGTTGGTTACAAAAACCATTCTTTGGATGTGGTTTTTATCAATTAGACCAATATCCATATTTATCAGCGCACCCCCATAATTTATTTATTCAGATATTAACAGAAACAGGTTTAATAGGGTTTTCTTTTTTAGTCTATATTATTTATACCATTCTCAATAGAATAAGCTGGAACTTAAAAGAAAATTACTTTGTCATTGCTGCCTTTATAGCAATAGCTATAGATCTATCCTTTTCTGGAACTCATATTTATCCTATTACTCAAGTTGCATTACTCTGGTTATTTATCTTTTTGCTCAAAAACCCAGAATTTAATCATGCTATATATTTTATTCAACCAGTTTCAAAACCTACAACGTTAGCTATTCTCTCTAGATTTGTAATTTATATTTTAATAGCTTTAGTATTTATATATCTATTTGTAGAAACTTCTGTTTTATCAGAGAATCTTCCATCTGCGCCACCAAGGTTTTGGGAATATGGATATAAATTATTTTAGAATATTTTAAATTCTTTAATATATTAATTTTTTATTTACTAAAAATTATCTTACCTTTTTAATAGGGGGTTAATATTTGAATTACTGTTATTTAGCTTAAGTAATTACTATATTTAAATAATTTTTGTATTCTAGAAGGTTCTAAAGCCTCTCTTTAAATCTTTAGTTTTAGAAAAGTTAAAATCTATCTAAATTTGATATAAACTTAGTTATTTTTCAAAAAAATATTTTATATTCTGTGATATATGGTAGTGAATAAGTTATTTAATAAAAGGTAATATTTTTAAATGATCAGAAATGATAAGAACATCATAGATCATATAGATTAGACTTACTCACCATATTAATAGCAATATTGGTCAAAACCACAATTTGTAGCAGTAGAGTTTGCTCAAGACCACCAAATACGAAATAATGAAATGTTTGCAGAAGTATTAGCTGGTATTTCTATAGCGCAGCGCCCCGAGCGTTATGTGCCATTCTCTCAAGCGAAAACCCAGCTCCAGCAACATGCCCAGCCTTTCAGCACTTTAAAACAGTTAAATAATCCGATCAGAGTAGACCAGCTTCTTAAACAATATCCTGAGGCGACTGCTTGGGTGCCATTAAAAGCTAGTGCAGTCGATATGGTGGTTCTGGTCAATCCAGAAAAAGCACAAGTAGTGAAAATTGTCGATCTGAGACCATGGAAATAAAAAGTTGAAATAATAAAAAGCCAGCTTAATGCTGGCTGTATTTTTATATCTGACTCTGAATATAGTTCTCAATTCCCACACTTTGAATTAAATCCTGCTGGGTTTCTAACCAGTCCCAATACTCTTCTTCAGATTCTAGAATTTCTTGTACCATATCACGGGTTACATAATCCATAAGCTGTTCAGATAACGAGACAGCTTTTTGTAAGGCTTCAATATTCTCTTTTACCTTACGCACATCACAAGAGAGAACCTCTTCAGTATGCTGACCAATATACAGCTTGCCAAGATGCTGTAAATTTGGCAGCCCTTCTAAAAATAAAATCCGTTCAATGATTTTATCGGCATGCTTCATCTGGTGAATAGACTCTTTGTACTCGGCTGAACCCAGCTTTCCAATCCCCCAATCATTGAACATACGGGAATGTAAAAAGTACTGGTTAATAGCGGTCAGTTGATGATAAAGCACTTGGTTGAGCTGATTGATTACATCACGATTGCCTTTCATTGTAAGTTCTCCATAAACAATTTCTGCCTTATGAAAGATATAAGGCAATCTATAGAGTTATCTTAGCGAACCCATCCATGAATGGCGAGTAATTTATAGAACAGCAAATGAAAATCGCAATCAGAAACACAGCAGCTTTTATGGTAGAGAATAAAAACCCGCTTGGAATCACGAGCGGGGAGGAGGAGATGATCGATTGATCATGAGAGAGTTCTTGCATACATCTTTTAATTCTCTTCACAAGAAACTTGAAGCTGAACCTTAATTTATGCAAGAAGAATCTTTATTGTCATTATATTTCGGGACTTAAGCTGCTACAGAAATACGTGCTGCAATTTTGGACAGTTCATCACTAATAATACTACGTGCTTCTGGAGCACAGCGACCACAGCAGGTTCCTAGGTCAAGTAAATCACGAATTTCACGATAGCTTTCTGCACCATTGGCAACAGCATCTTTGATATCTTGATCAGTAATTCCACGGCACAGGCAAACGTACATATCGGCGCTAACCACAGTAATATAAACGGGATAAGTGATATTATTGATAATTATTATCGTTTGTCAATGAAATTCATTTAAAAAGGCTATTTTTTTAATTGGCTTTTTGAATAAAAAAATATCACCTGAGCGGAAATCTGGGTATTACATAGATTACCGCACAAAGTGATTCATGATTTAGATTTGATTATTTAAGATTAAAGATCTGATAAATTTTATAAATTATTGATTAATAATAACGATACCGTCCATCTCAACCAGAGCTCCTTTAGGTAAGCTTGCTACACCTAAAGCAGCACGCGCCGGATAGGGCTGAGCAAAATATTCACCCATAATCTGGTTAACCAGCTGGAAATGGGAAAGATCAGTCAGGTAAATATTGAGTTTGGCAATATCAGCCAATGTGCCGCCAGCAGCTTCACACACAGCTTTTAAATTATCAAAGACGCGGCGAACCTGTGCTTCGATGCCATCGACCAGCTCCATACTGTAAGGGTCTAAACCAATCTGACCAGACAGGTAAAGTGTTTCACCAACTAAAATAGCCTGAGAGTAGGTACCAATAGCAGCTGGAGCATTTTCAGTATGAATCACTTGGCGGGACATCGATTTCTCCTTGATTTTTAACCTGTCTGATCATAAACCATGCTAGGCAGTGACAAAAGTACTAATCGATATAACTGATCAACTTGATTTAACTGGCATTCTGGACCAAAGCAACTGGCATAGACAAACGGCTAATACGTGGAAAACCAAAATGCATGCGTAAATCGCGAATGATTTGGGCAATCTGACGACGGTTATTGACTACGATATTGACATAAGTCCGGTCATCCTGTGATTGAACCATTTCCACTCCGGTCTTGGCTTTACGACATTGATAAATCAAGTCAGAAATCTGCTCGTCATCCATTGCCATATCGATACACAGATAAGCAGTGAAACTGACTTCTTCCTCACTTTCTGAATTCCAGTGTAGCGGCATGATCGTTTCCGGATGCAGATGCTGTTCATGCATTAAATTATTACAACGGGCCCGATGTACAATTAAGCCACGGCGTGACAGATGGCCCTGAATCGGATCACCCAAGACCGGGTTGCAACAGTGCGCATATTTCACATCTACGCCATCTGTGCCTTGTATTAGGCGTTGTGAATTATATTCTTCATCAGCCTGTTCCTGAGCATAAAGGTGATTAGCAACCAGTTGCGGCAGCAGATCACCTACTGCGATTTGTTCAAACAGACTTTCTTTATGTTCAATATGGCGCCATTGCAAAAGATCAACCCAATCAGCATCAGACAAATCTTTTATTGAGCGATTGAACATCTTCAATGCCCGATTCAAAGCTTGCTGACCTACTAAACGCTGCTCATCAATATCCTGATCTTTTAAAATATTCTGTAAGGCACGACGTGCTTTTTGTGTGTTGATAAAGCTGAGCCAGTCTGGATTTGGAGTTGCCAATACATCTGTAATAATCTCAACCACCTGTCCACTGACCAGAGGGGTAGAAAGCGGTCGTATTTCTCCATTAATTTTGGCACCAACGGCATGGTTACCTAAAAACAAGCTGGCTGCATAGGCAAAGTCAACCACGGTAGCACCTTGAGGAAGTTCATGCAGATGACCGTGTGGGGTATAAACCCAGATTTTTTCCTGATGCAGATAATCCAGTAAATCATTAAAAGTGGTTTTAGCACATTCGCCATCAATTAGCGTATTCAGATTTTGCATAGAAGCCTGAATAGCCGAGCGGCAAGCTTGTGGTGCACTTTCACCTAATACCACACCAAAGCGCGCGGCCTTACGCATCAGTTCAGTCTGAATAGTTAAAGACAAGGTAGTCTGTTCGCCCTTAAGTTTCATCAGAAGCGATTGATTACCACCGGGCAGGGGACGACGGATATGGTCTTCAAACTGTAAAACCTGAAAATTCTGCTCTAAAGCCTCAACCAGGCGATCACAGTCAGCAATACTTTGCAAAATAATCTCGAATGCATGGCTATGGGTTAGCTCTTGCAGATTCATCTCATTTTTAACAAAATGTCGTAATAGTTCAATGTTGTTATCTTTCTTCTTAATTCGCCCTTCAAGGTGATAAGCTTTTAACAGCTCTCCAAGCTTCTGTTCCCATATTGCCTGAAACTGGCAACGTTTTGGCTTGGTCTGTTTGAGTGCTTCCTGAACATTATCAAACATATCAAGGTCAAGATTCTGATAACACAAATGCTCAAGGTTATCAGCCATCTCGTTCATACCCACAATACGCGCCATAGGTACAAATATATCAAAGGTTTCTTGGGCAATACGCGCACGCTTGTCAGGGCGTAAGGCATCCAGTGTAGTCATATTATGGTAGCGGTCAGCCAGTTTAATAATAATGACACGCGGGTCTTGTAAAGTTGCCTGCAAAATTTTGCGGAAGGACGCAGCCTTATTATATTGTTTGTCACTGGAATGCGTTAGCTTGGTAACACCATCTACTAGCTCGGCAACTACAGGACCAAATTTTTCTTTAATATCTTCTTTCGAAAAATCGGTATCTTCTACCACGTCGTGCATCAAGGCAGCCATCAGTGTTTCACTGTCAAGACGCATATGCGCCAGAATACAGGTCACAGCAATCGGATGCAGTATATAGGGCTCGCCACTTTTACGGGTAATGCCGGTGTGTGCAAGATCAGCAAAATCACAGGCCGCAAGTACACGCTCGACGTCGTCTGGACTTAAATACGCATCGATAATCATTTTGAGCTGTAATCTGGCTTGGCTGACCTCTTCGCCTGGCATAAATCACCCTTTACTGATAGTTTTCAGTTAAATTTAACAATCTTCTAATGAAAATCATATTGCTTCACTTGTCAATTTTTTACAGGCAAAAAATAGCAATTTTTTTCAATCAGACCTATTGTTTTTGCCGATTTTTAAAACATTCAATTCCCTTGGAATAAAAAGGCCTAGTATTGAACTAGGCCTTTTTAGAGAAGCTTGGTCTTATTGAAAAGAGAAACCTTCAAGATTCAGATTATTCGCAGACAGGGCCAAGTCAAGGCTAGAAGTCTGATAATCCTGATCACGCTGTTTCAGGATGTCTTTAGAAACGTGACCAGCTGCAATTTCACGTAAAGCAACTACAGTCGGTTTGTCATTGTCCCATTCAACAGTAGGCTCAATGCCTTGTCGTGCAAGTTGACGCGCGCGCTTGCTTGCCACTAGTACAAGCTCAAAGCGGTTGTCTACATGGTCTAAACAATCTTCAACGGTTACGCGTGCCATAAGAGTTCTCGTTTATTTCAATATAAAATCTGGGCTAGACTGCACAGTATAAAATGCTTTTAGGCTTGACTCAAGTTTATTCACTTACCGGGCTGATGAGTTTTTCGATCAGGCCTTGATGACGATTAGCTTGCTGGACCATGGTAAGGCGGTTAGCATTGATTACAGACTCAAGATCGTGCAATGCTTTATTGAAATCATCATTAATGATTAAATAATCAAAATTGACATACTGCTGCATGTCTTCAACCGCACAGCTCAGGCGGTGTTCAATTACCTCAACACTGTCAGTACCGCGATTAGATAAACGCTGACGCAAGTCAAACTGACTTGGCGGCAGAATAAAAATCTGTCTGGAATCAGGAAAAATCTTGCGAACCTGCTCGGCACCTTGCCAGTCAATCTCAAGTAAAACATCATGTCCTTTAGCCAGCTGTTCTTTTACAGTGGCCTGTGATGTCCCATAATAATTACCAAAAACTTCTGCATATTCTACAAAACCGCCCTCTTCAACTTGGGCCAGAAATTTTTCTTTACTGGTAAAATGATAGTGTACACCGTTCAGCTCGCCGGGACGCTGACCACGAGTCGTATGGGAAACAGATACATGCAAATTGCTGACACGTTCAAGAAGGGCTTTAACAAGAGATGTTTTGCCTGTTCCTGACGCAGCAGAAACGACAAACAATAGACCCGACATGATATTTTTCCTGATATGATAAAATATCTTCTCTATTTTAGAGCAGAGCGCGCCTAAACTAAATAGTTGAGCTGAAATAGTTGGCGGGTTCTGACAAAAATATTCAGCCGTTTAAGTGAACATTGAGGATCTTATGGAAATTGTATTGGCCAATCCACGCGGGTTCTGTGCAGGTGTAGACCGAGCCATTGCGATCGTCAACCGTGCACTTGAATGCTTTAACCCGCCCATTTATGTTCGTCACGAGGTGGTACATAACAAATTTGTAGTAGATGATCTGCGGCAGCGTGGCGCCATCTTTGTTGATGAACTGGATGAAGTACCAGACGATAATATTGTTATTTTTAGTGCTCATGGAGTTTCCAAGGCAGTCCAGCTAGAAGCTGAACGTCGTGGTCTGAAAGTATTTGATGCAACTTGCCCCTTGGTGACTAAAGTTCATATTGAGGTAACCAAGTATGCACGTGAAGGTATAGAAGCAATTCTGATCGGGCATCAAGGTCATCCGGAAGTTGAGGGAACCATGGGGCAGTACGATAAAAGCCAAGGTGGCGATATTTATCTGGTTGAAGATGAACAGGATGTTGAGGCCTTAATTGTGCGTAATCCTGAAAAAGTTGCTTTTGTTACCCAGACGACCTTATCTATTGATGATACGGCTAAAGTAATTGATGCATTGCGTAAGAAATTTCCTCATATTCAGGGACCACGCAAAGATGATATTTGTTATGCCACACAGAACCGCCAAGATGCAGTGCGTGATCTCTCGAAGCAATGTGATGTTGTACTAGTAGTGGGTTCCCCCAATTCTTCTAATTCTAACCGATTACGTGAACTCGCAGAACGTATGGGTAAGACAGCCTATTTGGTAGATAATGCTGATCAGCTGGAACATGGCTGGTTTAGACAAACTACCAAAATTGGTGTAACCGCTGGAGCATCTGCGCCAGAAATTTTAATCAAACAGGTAATTCAGCGCCTGCAGGATTGGGGAGCCCAAGCACCGCAGGAACTTTCAGGCTGTGAAGAAAATATTACTTTTAGCCTGCCTAAAGAATTAAGAATTCCTGTAACGCAGGCTTAAATATAAATTTTTATTAGCTTTTAAAGTTTTAAAACAGATAGTTGTTAAATAACGGTTATCTGTTTTTTTATACCCTTTATCTGTTCTGTATATGTTCTGTTAATGTAAACTGTATTATTTAAAAGACGTCAAAATTTTGACAGGAGGCGATCATGCAACTCAAGCGCGGTTTTACGTTGGTTGAATTGATGGTCACTATTGCGGTAGTTGCTATTATTACAACTATAGCTATCCCTTCTTTTCAAAATATGATTTTAAGACAAAATCTTAGAACTACAGCTTACAATATAAGAGATATGTTAAAGGAAACGAGAAGCCGAGCTGTCTTAAATCAAAATGAAATAGTTCTTTGCACATCAATTAATAAGTCTGCTAGTACAGTAACTGAAAGCAAATGTGGGGCATTTTTAACTAATTATTCTAGCAGAACAAATTCTCTCAAAAAAAGCAGTGTTTTTATTGTGAATATTGAAAAGAAGATTACTTTAAAAAATACCTCTGATGACAACTTTGTTTTTTCCCCGAGAGGTAATTTAAATAGTACAAAAATTATTACATTATGTTCTGCAGTAGAGTCTTATATTTTAAAAGTCGATATGTCTGGGACTGTAGATATTTCTCAAGGAGCTGCATGCTAATGATCAATATTCATTATCAAAAAGGTGTGGGGCTAATGGAAGTGCTAGTAGCAATGGTAATTTTGGCAATCGCAGTTCTAGGTTATGCTGCCTTGCAAGTTAAAGCAACTGCTGCGACAGAAGAAGCAATAAAAAGGTCAGATGCTCTGATCATTTTAAATGGGTTAGCAGAAAAAATAAGATTGAACCCAACGGGAAATTATAAGACAGGGGTGCCAGCTATTTTGCCTGACTGTAGTAGTGGATGTAATGCAAATGATCAGGCTTTATATGATTTAAAACAATATAGTGATACAGCATCAACTAAAAGTATTACTTTGGGCGTAATCGATTGTTTGAATACATCAGAAAGACAAAAAAGATTGTGTCTAATTGCCGCATGGAATGATACCGCAGCAATTTCAAATGCTAAAACAAGTTCAGAGGCTGAGATACCTAAGAATGCATGTTTGAAAACAGACGGCAAATATGTGGATGATTCGAATTGCCTAGTGTTAGAGGCTTATTAATGAAAATTAGTTACCAATCTGGGTTTACTCTTATAGAACTCATGATTGCAATCACTCTTGGCTTGATTCTGGTTGCTGTAGCTATTCAATTATTGATTAGTGGACAGGTGAATTATCGAATTCAAACTTCAGCCTCATCTTTGCAAGATAGTGGTGTGTTTGGGGTTAGTTATGTTACTAAAAATATTAGATTGGCTAATCATGGCAATGCCGGTGTAATGAATGATGAGTCACTTTATGGTGGAATTGTTTTGAGTAATCAAACTAGTGGCTCTGCAACTCCTTTGGCTGATGGTAATTTAAAAGATCTAAAAGTTGGCACAGCCGTGCTTACCGGTACTAATTTAATTTCTGCTAACCAAAATAATGATAGTGCTTTTAGCAGTTACGATAAGAGTGACCAATTGGTAATTATCTATCAAGCACCTATGAATACATTTACATGTGATGGAAAGAAGATAAAGGGTCCTGAAAAAACAAATATTAGTTATGCTAAAGGTTGGTATGTTATTGAAAGGTATTATATTAAGAAAGATGCTATTAAAAATGAAGCAAATTTAAACTGTTCTTCAGCTATGTTTATCGCTACCGATGAAACTGTTCCCCAAACGTATGAGTCAACGACAATTTCAGCTGTAAATACTCTGACCACAAACTATGCATCAAATGCAGGTGAAATGATTGCCAGAAATGTGGAATATATGAGGGTACAGTTAATTGTTCGTTATGGTGATGGTTCAACCCGTACTTTAGGAATTAATGACTACAATGCTATACCGATTTCAGCAACGGTTAAACATCGACCAGCTATTATAGGAATAAATTTAGGTTGGCTGGTGAGATCCTCTGAAAAAGTGTCAATGTCAAATAAAAAAAGTTTTCTTATTCTGGATAAAACGATAACTGTGCCAAATGATCGTTATATGCGGCATATATATACTACTACAATTGCTTTGCGTAATGGTGGATTAGGAGATGTTATTCAATGATGACTCGTTCTAATCACCAAGTGGGTGCAACACTTATTACAGTATTGATATTGTTAGTGTTAATAACAATTATTGGATTATATGCCATACGCAACAGTATTTTTAACTTAAAACTTGCTACCAATGCACAAGTGCAAACATTATTAATGCAAACTTCTGATGTGGCCTTAGACCATTTAGAAAAAAACTTTAATACAAATGAGTCGGAAAATCTAGCTGGTACCCCAGTAGGGCATGTTCTACTCGATGGAAATGAAGGTAAAGAATTACAATTTTGTTTTAAGCCCACTGAAGTAAGTGGAAGTACAATAAAAAATAATTTATTTTTTAATCTAAGTGATTTTAGGATTATAGAAAGAAAAGCAAAAAATTCGGTTGAAGCTAAATCAACTGCAGAATCAGGAAATATTAATGCATTTTGCGATCCGACTTCTATGTTTTCTATAAGCCGTAAGGCAATTGTAACCCAAATTGCTGTTGTAAGTCCGGATGATCCTGCTATTGAAGTTAATCGCTTTGAATATATTAATAAAGGTGGAGATTTAAAAGATTCTACTAATACCAATACAAAACGTGTAAGAGTTACGGTTACATCGTTTGCTCCTGCAATGACCCCAGCAAGTATTACTGACATGAATTTATGCTTAAAAAATAGATTAATGGATAATTCATTATTAAAAAATCGTGCAGATACTACCTTAGGCCAAGTAAAGATAGAGACGTTACATGAATGTTTAAATAAGTTAGGTGTTCCATTAAATACACAAGTTGCAGAATATATAGTTCGATTAAATGAATCGAAGTCAAATAGTTAAATAAGGGGTGGTCATGAAAACTAAATATCAAATAATGGCATTATCTCTTATTCTGCTTTTAAGTGGCATGAACTGGAGTCATGCTAGCGATTTAACCATTTATCAAGGAAATAGTTCTGGTCAGACCAGTATTTTTATGATGTTAGATACTTCCGGAAGTATGGGGTGGGGTTCTGGATACGGTGGCTCGAGTATGAGTTTGCAGGATGATTACAATATATGTGTTGTAGATCGTAATGGAAACGGAGGTAGTAAAGCAGTTTCTAATGAAGATTCAGGTACTTCGCCAGTATATAAAAAATATTACTGTACAATTAGTAATACTGACTATAATAAATTAGCAGATACAAATACATATAAGAAACGCATTCAAAATGATTGCGTTAAAATAGACACAGGGTATAAATGTTATGACCGTTTAACACGTTTAAAAGATGCCATGTTTACTTTGCTAAATAGTCGAGCATTATCTGGAATTAAATTGGGGGCAGGTTATTATTCATACGAAGGTAAAGGGCAAAAAGGTATTGTTTCTATACCGGCAAAAGCGATGAGTGAGCCTGCTCATGTTGCAAATTTAAAAAATTTTGTTGCAGGTTTAAAAGCGAATGGAGGCACACCAACAGCCGCTTCCTATGCAGAAGCTGGCGCTTATATGATGGGTACTACTACTAGTGGTATTACTACAGAAACTATCCCCATTTATAACGAAAAATATTGGCAATCTTTATTGGGGTGGCGAGAATGTAAAAAATGGAAAAGCGATATTTCAATAAGTGAAAATGGATATGCCTACAAAAAGTGTGATGTGGATAATGATACTGTAAGTGTAGCCTTAGATGCCTTTTGCTTGGGCTTATCTAATTGGAAGTGTACTTCAGATCAAAATGATTCTTTATTATTACAGAATAATCTGGTGATTACACGATATACAGGAGTTTTAGACAATCCTGTTTATGCTGAAATAACTACTGCTAAACATACCATTACTAATGGATCAAATTCTGCCTATAGCGGCTATTCTGCTATAGGTAAATATATTTCAGGCTCAGGAAATTATTCTACTACAACAGCGCATACTGATTATTCTACTCTTGCTGATATTAAAAACTCTTCAAATTATATAAGTCCTGCGGTAGCAAACTCTACGTGTAGTGGTAACGGGATTTATTTCCTTACCGATGGTTATCCGAATGGTACAGAACCCAAAGCTATCAGAAATTTAATGCATCTAACACTCAAAAAGAGTGATGGTACTAATGCTATAAGTATGGCAACCAATTGTAGTTCCAGTCTTTCATCAACTGGGTCATCGGATAGAAATAATTCAGCTTGGGAATGTATAGGTGAATACTCAAAAGCACTCATGAATAAAAATAATCCGCGTGGAGTACAAATTCAAACTGCTGTGATCGGCTTCGGTAGTTCTTTTGCTGGTATTCCGAAAAATGCTGATGGAACTTATAATTGCAATGCGTCAGGGCTTTCTAAGGATATTCAAAATTCCTGTTTATGGGGAACGTCTGATTATGGTACTGGAGGCTTTTATCAAGCATCAAATTCAGAAGACATCATTAAGAGTATGACGCAATTTTTAAGTGGATTACAGGTAGAATTTAAACCATCCAATCTCGGAATTATAAGTATACCTAAAGACCCTCTTGATCAAACCAAGGCCATGAATATTGGTTTCTTCCCGATGTTGCAACCACTACAGGATTCTACCCGTGCAACTTGGTTGGGAAATTTGAAAAAGTATTATGTTTATAATGGAACATTGAGTGATAGCGAAACAGGTGGTAATACACTTTATACCTCTTCTCAAGAAATTAATCCTTTAGCAAAAGATTTATGGTCAAATACGACAGGTGATAATAGTCCAATAAATGTAGGCGGAGCCTGGAATAAAATCCCTGTTCCATCCTCGCGCTTGGTAGCTAATGATGCGATCAGTAATATAAATAGCAGCCGTAATGTCTATGTGTTATCAAATGGGAATATCAAAAAAGTTACTAAAGATAATCTTGCTGAGGATATTCCCAATAGCGACAAAATAGGAACAGAAAGTTATTTTTCTATACCTACTCGTAAAGCCCTACTTAAGTATCTAGGATATCAGACTGAACCAGTAAATTTAAATAAAGCAACGTTGGATGCTATAACACATCCTACAGATCCTTATCGCTTTTTAGGGGGGGTGATACATTCAACGCCATTGGTTGTGACTAAGTATTCAGATATTAATATTTTAAATAATAAAGTAACTAGCAGAGATGAATATGTAATTTATGGTTCAATTGAAGGTGGTTTACATATTGTTGATGCTATTAGTGGTAAGGAACAATCCGTCTTTATACCCAAAGAAATATTAGAAAATCAACCTGAAACATTAGCTAGCGAAAACGCGATATCTGTAAATGGCATTAAATATGGTGTAGATGCTCCTTGGGCAGCTGATAATACCTTTAAGGTTACTACTGTAACTAGTGGGACAGTAACTACCACAAAATATGAAGCAGATAAAATGAATATTTATGGTGGATTACGAATGGGTGGAGAGGCTCTCTATGGGCTGAATATAAGTACACCTTCTGCACCATCTTTATTATTTCATATTACTCGGACTACACCAGGTTTTTCGCGTATGGCACAAATCTGGTCTAAACCTACAATTGCCAATATGCGTGTAAAAGGAGAGAAGAAAAGAGTATTAATTTTTGGCGGAGGATACGATCAGTCTATTTATGAGAAATCTGCAAGTAGTTATATCGAGCCTACTACCTCACAATCTACACAAGGAAATGCATTATATATAGTGGATGCAAGCAATGGTTCTTTACTCTGGATGACGAGTGCAGATACTACAGGCATTACTCAAAGTCATAAATATACACAGAATTCTGATATTCGTTATAGTGTTGTGGGTCAACCTACTGTATTGGACTATGATGCAGATGGTTTAACAGATGTTATCTATTTTGCAGATTTAGGTGGGCAGATATTTAGGATCGATTTAAATAATGCAAACCAAATCTCAACAAGTGTAGATAGCAATTTAGCAGCTCGTGTTCAAACTATTGCGAATTTAAAGACAGGAAGTAGCCCCACACAGTTTGTTCCTCGTTTCTATGAGCGTTTATCTGTAGCTGTATTTGATGAAGGACGAGAACGATTTGTACTATTAACAGCAGGATCAGGTAATCGGAGTTTTCCACTTGAAGTAGAGAAAGCTAAAAATAAGATTTACGGGATTATTGACCGAGATGTGGTTAATGATACTTTATCGACTAATTATACACCTTCTGCAGTAATTCAATATGATGATTTAGCGAAATCAGGTGTACTTGGAAAAACTGATACTACCCCGGTCAGTTCAGCTAATATTACAAATATTAAAAATAAAATTCTGAAGGGGTGGGCATTTGAGTTGAGATCTACCGACTCCGGTAATTATGCAAGGGCATATGAAGAATCGGATCTTAAAGGCGGTGATCTATATGTTACTTTGTATGACCCAAAAGCTACTGCTACTGGGGAATTGGCAAATAGCTGTACTGGTGGAGTAAGAGGTCTCTCAACAATTTATCGCATATGTATGCCTTATGGGGATTGTGCTGCATACTTAAAGAAAGATTATCCAGGAATTGTAGGCCCGAATTTTGGCCCTAGCTCTAATTATCCTCGAAAACAAACATTAGTGAATCCTACTCCTGAAACTAAGGAAATGTGTGTAGGTAATTGTGATAACAATAATACCGTACCTACTGAGCAAAAGACTTATACCTACGAACAGAACAGGAAAATAAATCCTGTTCGCTGGTTTGAATGGTGAAGGTAGTATATATGAATAAAGCATGGAATAAATGTGCGGGTTTTACTTTAATTGAATTAATGGTTGTTATAGTAGTTGTTGCAGTTCTTGCAGCAATTGCTTTTCCGAGTTATGAAGCTTATATCGCAAGAGCAAATCAATCAAAAACGCAGTTAGAAATGCTTAAAATCAGTGAGCGTTTGGAAAACTACAAAGGAAAGCAATTAAGTTATGCAGGTTATATTCCGGAACACCAGTCTTTAACAAAAGGGGAGGTCAATATTCCATATGATTCTGCAAGTGACTACAAATATCAAATTAAAATTGTTGATATTGATGATTCAACTAAAGCGTTAGAGGACTCCACAATCGGGCAAGGTTGGAAAATGATTGCCATTCCTAATCAAACTAGAGGGAGTGCGCTTAGAAATTCTGAATATCTCTTATTGGATTCTAGAGGCATAAAGTGTATGACGAAAGATCCATTACTTATTACTAGTGAGAATTGTGGTGAAAATACTCAGGAGTGGAAATAATAATGAGCAAGATTAAGGGCTTTACACTTATCGAACTTATGATTGTTATAGTTATTTTATCTATTCTGGCTGCAATTGCTTATCCATCTTATCAAAGTTATATAAAACGAAAAAATCGTATGGAAACTCAAACTACGATGATGGAAATAGCACAAAAATTGCAATCTTATAAATTAGTAAATGGAGATTATGGGAAAAATAATACGACTTCGAGTTATGCCAATAACCCGCTTACTAATCCTGAGATATATGGTAAAACAGTTTCGCCAATAACTGGGTCAGCTTACTATAATTTAACTATAACTAATTCTCCTGATTCATCGTGGATATTAACAGCTACTCCAATAACGACAAATACTCAAAGAAATGATGGTGCCTTAACTTTAACTCATAATGGTACTCAATGTTGGTACAAAAACAAAGATGATGCAACAGGGGTATGTCTAGGATGGGCTGATAAATAAATTCAAAATTGCGGATAAATAGTTTTTGATCTTTCATTCAGGGTAAACTTCGCGTAAAATATTGCCCTCTATGAAAGGGGTTTGAAACGTATCGATGGTCGGTACAGGGATAATCCGTAAAAACTATAAGGTTCTATCATGGTTGTTATTCGTCTTGCACGCGGTGGTGCTAAAAAACGTCCGTTCTATCAAATCATTGTGACTGATAGCCGTAATGCACGTGACGGTCGTTTCATCGAACGTATCGGTTTCTTCAACCCTACAGCTCAAGGTAAAGCAGAAAAACTTCGTTTAGATGCTGACCGTTTTGCTCACTGGGTTTCTCAAGGTGCTCAACCTTCTGAACGTGTTGCTTCTTTGGCTGCTCAAGCTAAAAAAGCTGCAACTGCTGCTTAATTTCAGGTAGTAGTTAGCCCATGACACCAACACAGAATGTTCCCGAAGATCGTATTCAGATTGGACAGTTACGTTCAGCATATGGATTAAATGGGTGGCTCTGGGTCTATTCCAATACAGAACCCATGAGTAATATATTTGACTATCTGCCTTGGTACATTGAAACCAAAGCAGGTTGGCAAATTGTCGATGTAAAACGTTGGAAACCACATGGTAAAGGCCTGGTTGTAAGCTTGAAAGGTGTGAGTGATCGTACCGCAGCAGACAATCTGGTTGGCGCAAATATCTGGATTTCAAAATCGCAACTGCCACAACCAGGTGTGGATGAGTATTACTGGTCAGATTTAAAAGGACTCACTGTGCTGGGTCTGGATGAAGAAGAGCAGGAAGTTAATCTCGGACAAATTCATGAACTGTTTGAAACAGGTGCCAATGACGTGATGGTGGTACGCGCGACCACTGACAGTGTTGACGGCGAAGAGCGAATGATTCCATGGCATAAAGATGTGGTACAGCGGGTTGATCTCGAAACTGGTCGTATCTACGTGAATTGGGGCGTAGATTTTTAATTCTGTTTAGGATTAACGCAGCAGGAAAATAGAGGAGTCTGTGATGTTTTTTGCAGTCATTACGATTTTTCCTGAAATGTTTGAAGCGATTACAAGTTTTGGGATTAGCAGGCGTGCAGTAAAACGCGATTTAATGCAAATTCATTGTATTAATCCACGCGAATTTGCTGAAGGGAATTACAAACGGGTGGATGAACGTCCATTTGGTGGAGGTCCCGGTATGGTGATGATGGCTGAGCCTCTGGCAAAAGCAATTCATCATGCCAAAGAGCTTGCTGTGCAGTCAGGTGCAGTTCATGTTCCTGTGGTATATATGTCGCCACAGGGAAAAACCCTAAATGAGACTGCGGTACAGGATTTCGTTCAATATGACGGACTGATTGTACTGTGTGGCCGTTATGAAGGGGTTGATGAACGTCTGATCCAGAAATATGTTGATCAGGAATGGTCAATTGGTGATTACGTGTTATCGGGTGGTGAACTGCCGGCGATGGTTTTATTAGACAGTATTATCCGGAGGCTTCCGGGTGCGATGTCTGATGAGCAATCTCATGTGCAAGACTCTTTTGTGGATGGTCTGTTAGACTGCCCGCAATATACCAAGCCAGACCATTTTGAGGGAATGGATGTTCCAGAGATTTTAAAATCGGGACATCATGCCAATATTGAAAAATGGCGGTTTTTGCAGCGCTATCAACGTACTTTAGAACGCCGGCCCGAGCTGGTAGAAAAAGTTGAATTGACCAAGCAGCAAAAGAAATGGCTACAAGATTCGCAAAGACAGGCCAAATAACAGGTATTGTCCAAGCATATATACTACAGGCAGTTTGCCTGAAGTATTTCAATAGGCTCTTTATGCATTGAAGCGGTCAAGCATAAAGGGAAAGTCAATCGGGTTTATGCGTTTTAGCCTCTATACCCAGCGATGATCAGACCTCTTCTGACTCGCGCATATTGGAGATACCCCATGAGCGGTAAGCATCCTTTAGTACAAGCTGTAGAAAATGCTCAGCTTAAACAAGACATCCCGGCTTTTGCACCAGGTGACACAGTAGTTGTCCAGGTAAAAGTAAAAGAGGGCGACCGTGAACGTCTACAGGCATTCGAAGGCGTAGTAATTGCTAAGAAAAACCGTGGTCTGAACTCTGCGTTCACAGTACGTAAAATTTCTAGCGGTGTTGGTGTTGAGCGTGTATTCCAAACTCACTCTCCAATCGTTGCTCGTATTGATGTGAAACGTCGCGGTGCTGTACGTCGTGCTAAACTTTACTACCTGCGCGATCTGTCTGGTAAAGCTGCACGTATCCGTGAAAAACTTCCAGCTCGTAAAACTGAAGCTTAATCAGTTTTGTACAGCTAAAAAATGCGCCTTCTGGCGCATTTTTTATAATTAATAATATATTATAATCCCTGAAGTTTTAGGCGATTGGCATGCTGCCGGTAAACATCTACCGGGTCAGGTGCAAACACATCTCTTAAACCTAAAACCTGATTCACTTCATCTAAATGATTCCAGTGATAGTTATCACGGATTGTTTTACCAAAGCGGGCGCTACAGCGTGAAACCAGCCCATCATTATCTTTACCCTGGTCAATCAGTAAACTGGTGGCCTTTAATGCCGAGTCTGGATCAAGAGCATTAGTAATAGCTCCTACGCCAGTAAATGAATAAAAATAGATTCCTTGTTGCTGATACGGACCTTCATCACAGCTCGTAGTAGGCATACCAAGTCGAAATTTGCTGTTAAATTGGGCTGAGCCTTTCAGGCTTAAGCTGTTGCCACCTGCCAAGGTATCATGTGGATAACTATTTGGATCAAGTCCTTGAGCCCAAGTAATCATTTTTGAAACCAAATTGACTATGCCCACCAGGGGTGCCTCTACGACAGTACCTTCAGCCTTTAAAATCAGGTCAGCTACTGGTGAACCTTTATTAGGTGCCCCGACTGCTGTCAATGAAGCCACACGTTCAGGTAAAACTCCGGCAACATAACGGATGGTAGGACCACCATGAGAGTGTCCGACCAAATTCACCTTTTGTGCGCCTGTCAGGGCCAGAATTTCTTCGACCTGCTGCGCAAGCTGCTCTCCCCGTACTTCAGTAGAGTTTAAAGGTGATACCCGGGTTGCCCACGTATTTGCTCCATTACGTGCCAGATCTGGCAAAATCTGATAAAAATAGTCGAGACCGAACTGGTCTGTACCAATACTGATAAAACCTGCCATACCATGATTGAATACGATTGGATATTTAGTTTTAGCATAATTTGAAACGATCAGTTTGGTCGTAGCCTGTTCAGCACTGGTTGCCGCTTTTGCTGTTAAAGCTACTGAGGCAAAAAATATAGCAAGAATGAATTGTCCGTATTTCATAATAATCCTCAATTTTTTTATTTTGATACTGATTTGATTCTTAATGGGTCATCCATCTGATGATGTAACTGACCAGAGAGAAAGTGCTGTTCAGTCAGCTTTTATAAGCCCTCAAGTTTTAAGCGATTGGCATGTTGACGAAATAGCGCTACCGGGTCAGGAGCAAAGCGGCCTGTTAAGCCAAACATCATATTGGCAAGGTCTGTATGATTCAGGTTGTAGTTATTCCGAACCACAAGGCCAATATGGGTGCTACAGCGTGCAACCATTCCGTCATTGTCTTTGTTGCCATAGGACAGTGGCCCTAATTGCATCAGGATGCTGTCAATATCCAGTAAATTAGTTGTTTGTGCTGTACCGGTCCAGGAATAGTAATGAATTCCTCGATCTACTTTAGTACCTTGCCGGTTACAGTCAGAGGCCAAGGCAGAGGTTGGGAAGCGCCGGTTGAAATCGGCCGATCCTGTTTCAGTAAGGGATTTCATTGAGCCATCAAAATCAATGGGCAAGTCAAACTGCAACTGTGCCAATGAAATCAGAGGCGCGATTAGATAGTCACCGACAATATTAAATACGGTCCGGGTTGCTGTATTATTCTGGATATCATCTGCTACCTTTGAACCACGAAATGTTCCACCTACGCCAGTAACCGAGGCAACATATTGTGGTTTGATGGCGGCTACATAACGTGCCGTAGGTCCGCCATGCGAGTGACCAATCAGATTGACTTTATGCTGGCCAGTAATGGCCAATACATCTTCGACCTGACTCAGCAGCTGTTCGCCACGTATTTCAGTAGTGTTGGCCGGCGAGAGTTGAGCGGCAAATACAGTTGAGCCATTACGCGCCATATCTGGCAGAATCTGATACCAGTAATCAATATTAAAGCTTGAGTTGCCAATTCTAGACCAGCCTAACCAGCCATGAGTCATCACAATTGGATATCTGGTCTTGGCATAATCTGATAATGCTTTTTCCTGAACCTGTAATATCGCAGGTTTGGTATGCGCTATTGTGGTCAGGGACGTGATGCTGGCTAATAGCATAGCAGCACTGAGTATTTTTATTTTTTTACTCGTATAATCCATAATCTATCCTTAATTTTGTTTCTTTTTTTATTTATGACTTAGCAACACCTGTTTTAGTTTTTCCTCCCTGATGTGATGAAATAATAAAGTCCAATTTAGATATAGCTATGTACCTCCCTGATGAACTGGTTTTTTTATTTTTCAGTTATCTCATGCAAATAAGCAGAATATTTAAAGTGCCGAGTAATTACTGATCTTCTTTAAATGGCTGTTAAATCAATATACATTTTCTGGAATTTTAGGATAAGGGTTTTGGTTAATTTTTGTACTCTGATATTTATGCCTGAACATTGTATTTGGTGTATTGCACATAAAAATTTTCCTGTTTATAAAGTGCTGGACTAAATTGCTCAAGTCACTGTTTACCTTGTTCATCAAGCAGAACTGTTGTTGAGCTATACTGATAGATGAGTAATCCATACATTAGATTAGTTGGCAAAAGGCAGCTTGCCACCCTGGTCATGTACAGTTTCAAAGGTTTCAACCCGTAACTGCTCTTGTGCATTATTAAAATATTGCTGGCGTAGCTGCTGTATTGCCTGGTCTTTCGCTGCCTCGCTCATCCCGCCTGTCTTAATATGATCGCGTGCGCTCAGATACTGGTTCACCCGGCTTTTCCAGTCGTCACGTTCAGTGTCCAGTCTTTCCAGACGTTGGGTTGCCTCTGGTCCCACCAGATTTAGCCGCATCTGGCGTATCTCATCATTTGAACCACCGCGTGCCTGAATATCTGCGGTAAGTTTTCTTAAATCTTCGAGTTTATTAAGCTGCTCAAGATTATCCTGCCAGTCTTGTGGAAGCTGTTTGAACAGTTCTTTAAGTTTCTGTGCTTTCTCACTTTCAGACAGATTTTTATCATCCAGAATGTCCATGCGGTCCAGTGTATATTGATGATAAATATTTTCGGTTCCAAACAGACCTTCTATTTCATAAGCCGAGAAAAACTGCTGACGCAGATTTTTCATCTTGTTAAAAATAGCGCGATAGTATTGTGTGCTGTCTCTGTCGGTACTTGAAGCCTGCAAGTCACCTAGAGCAATACGGTAGTCAATATAACGGTTCCACAGGCCCAGAATCTGTGACTGTGCGGGGTCTTTATGAACTGTCTGAATATAGGACTTAAAATCGAGCTTGATCTGCTCAATATTTTTCTCACCATATTGTGTAATAAAATATTCAAAACAGTTACGGGTCTGTTCATTAATGATGAGGCGATTAGAAGAATCTAGCCGGAGCTGGCAGTTTATTTCAGTATCCTTCTGGCTTGGACTCAGGTAGGGAATACCTGCTTTAACCTGCGCTTGAGTTAGTACGGTTTGTTGCGGTAACAGCCCAGAAGCTGCTGCTGGTCCAACCGGCTGTTTTATGGTTTTATCCTGAGGCATAAGCCAGAAAATCAGGCCTGCTACACAAATGATAACAATAGATAAAACCATCCATATTTTATATTTCTGCATTCCTATGCACCTGTAATGCCGTTCTATTTATTTTAATTTTTAGAATCGGGTTCAATATGCCATAAAATTTTCTGGAACCTATAGAAAAGTTGTAAAAGGTGGGAACAGATTGATAACATGACGGCACTTACTCTAATCTGATTTTTCTCATGAAACGATCCTCATCCAAGATTCAGCGCCGCCCGGTTAACGGGGTTTTTTTATTGAATAAACCGCTGGGGATCAGTTCAAATGCAGCATTGCAAAAGGTACGTTGGCTGTATCGTGCTGAAAAAGCCGGGCACACTGGGGCACTCGACCCTTTGGCTTCAGGCCTGTTACCCATTTGTCTGGGTGAAGCCACCAAGTTTTCGCATTACCTGCTTGATTCAACCAAACGTTATCAGACCACTATACAGCTTGGGCACAGTACGACTACTGGTGATGTCGAAGGTGAAATACTTTTACAGGCCGAGATACCCGAACTGGACGAAGAGAGAATCCGGCAGGTACTGGCCCAGTTTAAGGGTAATATCGAACAGGTGCCGCCGATGTATTCGGCTTTAAAAAAAGAGGGTCGTCCCTTATATGAGCTGGCACGTAAAGGTATTGAAATTGAACGTGAAGCACGGCCAGTGAGCATTTATGCGATTGAATTACTGTCATTTACGGCGCAGAGTATTACGCTGGATATAACCTGCTCTAAAGGAACTTATATTCGTGTCCTGGGGGAAGATGTTGCTCAGGCGCTCGGGAGTTATGGCCATCTGACTTATCTGCACCGTATAAAAACAGGGCCTTTCGACCTGATTCCCAGCTATACCATCGAATACTTGGAAAGTCTGAATGAAGCTGAACGTGAAGCACTATTATTACCAGTTTATGCACCGGTTGACCATTTTCCTAAAATACAGGTACCAGAAGGACGAAGCGAATACTTTAGCCGGGGTATGGAAAGTAATATCGAGCATATAGCAGAGACCCAAGTGCTGGTATTTGACGGTGAAAAATGTCTGGGTCTGGCAGAAATTACTGATAAGAAACGGCTAGTACCAAAAAGGGTGCTGAATCTCTGATTCACTGCAATATTAAACATCAAGGATAGATCTGGATATGGATATCGAAATTATTATCAGTCTGGTTTTTTTTGCCTTTTGTGCCGGCCTGATTGATGCTGCTGTTGGAGGCGGTGGCCTGATCCAGATTCCAGCACTGATGGGAACTTTCCCGCATTTGCCCCCAGCAACAATTTTCGGTACTAACAAGCTGGCGTCAATCGCAGGTACTGCTTCAGCTGCATTTTCCTACGCCAGACGGGTGCGTTTTGTCTGGAAGTTACTGGTGGTCATTGCCAGCTGTGCATTTGTCAGCAGTTTTATCGGGGCTGCCTGTGTATCGATGATTCCGGTTTCTGTATTACGTCCACTGGTACTGCTTATGCTGATCATCATGGCTGTATATACTTTCATGAAAAAGCAGTTCGGCCAGGTACATACTGAACGTCCGGTTAACTCCAGTTTCTTGTTAATGGCGGCACTCGGCAGTATTTTAATCGGATTCTATGATGGTATTTTTGGCCCTGGTACAGGTAGCTTCTTTATCTTCTTCTTCATCCGGTTTTTAAGTGTTGATTTTTTACATGCTTCTGCACTGTCTAAAATTGGTAATTTAATGACCAATCTGGCAGCTTTAAGTTTTTTTATTCCAACCGGTCATGTTCTGTTTGGTATTGGTTTAGGTATGGCACTGGCCAATATTTTCGGGTCTTTAATGGGGGTCCGGCTGGCTTTAAAGTATGGAAGTGGCCTTATCCGGATTTTATTTTTAATTCTGGTGAGTATCCTGATTATACGCCTGACCTATCAGATGGTAACAGCAGGCTTCATGTAAAATAAAAAAGCATAGTGAATACAAGCTGATACAAAAACTCGGTTTTTTAAAGACAAAGTGAAGCCTGTAAAAAAGCTAATTTAAACAAACATTAAAGATAAGACTCTAATAAAATTATATCCAACTGGAAATATTTTGTACGGGTTGCATCATCACCTTAGCCAATGAATATTTTAGTGAAAGGGGAGCAGTATGAATATATTTGAAGCATTGCGCGAGAGCCATGAACGCCAGCGCGATCTTGCTGACCAGCTTTTAAAAACCCATGGAGACTCTCCAGAGCGCCGTAGTGTATTTCAAGCACTTAAAAACGAGCTGTTCGCTCATGAAGTGGCTGAAGACCGCTTTTTTTATATTCCCTTAATGATGACTGATTCGGGTCTGGGTATTACTCGCCATGCTTTGGCTGAACATCATGAAATGGATGAAATGGTTGAAGAGCTCACCGAGCTGGATATGAGTAATACAGGCTGGCTGGCACTAGCAAAAAAACTGACTGAGACGGTTCATCACCATCTGACTGAAGAAGAACACCGTTTTTTTCAGCAGGCTGGAAAAATTCTGGATGAGCAGCAAAAAACTGTATTGGCCAAACAATATCTGAACGAATATGAACACTATAAGGAAATCAGTAAAACCATGCTGTAGTATCAGAAGAAGATGGCGAAAGCCATCTTTTTTGGTTTATTGGGCTTTTAGAAGTCTGTGACCGGTTGGCGTGAACGTTTGTTAGTTCCTACCGTTACACCAACTGAGGCAAGCATAATGCAGCCAAGCGCAACCCACTGCCAGGTATTAATCTGTTCTTTTAACAGGACCATGCCAGCCAGCGCAGCCAGTGCAGGCGAGAGACTGGAAAGGGTGCCATAGCTAAGTTTACTCAGGCTTTTCAGTGCCAGCAGATCCAGTGCATAAGGTATAGCGGTAGCCAATAAGGCAACCATAAGTACTTTACCCCAATGCTGGGTTTGCACTAGTGCAGGAGCATCCTGATATAATCCGATAGGCAGGAGTGCCAGTGCCGAGATAATAATGGCAATCGTCAATGCATGCATTCCAATATTTTGCTGTACTACTTTTTGACCAAAATAAATATAAATTGCCCAGCAGAAGCCGGCCCCCAGTGCACAGGCAGCTCCAAATACTGAAAAATTCTCGGCATTGGCACTGCCCCAAGGCACCATCATTACAATTCCAATAATAGCCAGTAATACCCAGATGTAGTCGCTACGGTATTTGACCGACAATAAAGCCAAGCCTAGCGGCCCGGCAAACTCCAGCCCAACTGCAATACCTTGAGGAAGTTTATCTAGTGACAGATAAAACAGAATATTCATCAGGCCAAGTGATGCGCTATAGCAGAGCAGATCACGCCACCGTAAATAAGGCAGTCTTGAAATGATGCGCCAGGAACGAAACATGAGAGTTACGAGCACAGCGGCAAAACACAGCCTTAAAATAGTTACAGTCAGCGGATCCAGAACTGAAAAAAGCTGTTTGGCAAAGGATGCACTGATCTGATAGGAAATCATGGATAAAACCATGAATAGCACAGCAAGCAAAGATGAGTTTGACATAGGCGCGCGTGATCAGAGCATTTACCCAGATCGTAAAGAAAGAGATAGAGTCTATTATAACCAAAGTCCGGATAAATAGAGCTGGGAAAAATACTTAGTTTGAAGAAGCCGAGGAATCTTTAGCTTGGGCGCGCAGGCGCGCGCGTTGAGTTGTTACTGTACAGCCAATTGAAGCAGCAATAATAGTTGCCAATGCGAGCCACTGGCTCCAGAGTAGCTGTTCACCCAGAAATAAAAAACCTGAAAATGCAGCAATTGCAGGTTCCAGACTCATTAAAGTACCAAAGCTAAGTGCAGTCAGATTACGTAGTGCAATCATTTCTAGAGAAAAAGGCAAGGCACTGGCCAGCATGGCAAGGACAATAAAAGAACCTATATGAGGTAATTCAAATGCGCTAAGAGTGGTAGGTGTAAACAGTAAAGCGGCTGGAAGCAAACAGCATGTGCCGACCATCATGCCCAGGCAGACCGTATGATTCCCTGAAATACCCGAAGGTTTTTGCCCTGCAATAATATAGACAGCCCAACAGGCGCCGGCCCCTAATGCATAAGCTACACCTAACAGATCAAGTGACTGCTGCGTTTCATCTAAGGGTAGAAGTAATAAAAGGCCTAATACCGCAAGGCCGATCCAGATAAAATCATAGCGCTGACGGGCAAAAAACAGAGCTACACTCAAAGGGCCAATAAACTCAAAAGCGACTGCAATTCCTAATGGTAACCGGGCTATAGATAAATAAAACAGCAAGTTCATGCCAGCTAGTGCCAGTCCATAACTCAAGATAGCTTTCCAGCGGATATTCCTGAGATTAATTTTCCAGATTTGAAACACTGCAGCCAGAATGAGTGCACTAAACATTAAACGCAGTGCTGCCACAGTAATGACCGGAAACTCACTGATCAGTACTTTGGCAAATGATCCGCTACCCTGTACTGAAAGCATCGCCAGTATAAGAAGCAACAGAGCTTGTAAATGCGGTGCCTGTTTTATATTAAGCATGAAGAAAAGACTGGAGCAATCAAAAGGATAATATCAGGTTCACTATAGGACTGGCACAAAGAAAAAGCCACAACCTCACGGTTGTGGCTTTGTCAGTATTTGTACGGATCAGAACAGTACACGAACGCGGATTGTGCCTTCTACTTGATGCAGAGTATCGAGTGCTTCTTGAGATGCGGAAGCATCTACATCCATCACCAGATAACCTACGTCACCTTTAGTCATTAATGACTGGCCCGAGATATTAATATTATGCTCGGCAAACAAAGTATTGATTTTTGATAGTACGCCAGGCACGTTTTTGTGAATGTGTAGCAGACGGTGTTTGCCTTCGGTCAGCGGTAAGGCAATTTCCGGGAAATTAACTGCAGAAAGTGTCATACCTTTATCAGAATAGGCCACAAATTTTTCAGCTACTTCCAAACCGATATTTGCCTGTGCTTCCATGGTAGAGCCACCAACATGTGGTGTCAGGATCACATTATCAAGACCACGCAGTGGAGAGACGAACTCTTCCCCATTTGCTTTTGGCTCTTTCGGGAATACGTCCACAGCAGCGCCAGCAATATGGCCAGATTTAATAGCATCGGCCAGATCTTCAATCACTACACAGGTACCGCGTGCTGCATTTAAGAAGATTGAACCCGGCTTCATTTTTGCAAACTGTTCTTTTGTGAAGAAATTCCGGGTAGATGGAACGTCTGGTACATGTAGAGACACTACATCAGCAGTTGCAAGCAACTCATCTAAAGAGCCTATCTGACGGGCATTACCCATAGGCAGTTTAGTTACTACATCATAATAAATAACTTGCATGCCCAGGCTTTCAGCCAGAACAGAGAGCTGTGAACCAATTGAGCCGTAACCCACAATACCTAAAGTTTTGCCACGTGTTTCAAATGAACCGTTGGCAGATTTATTCCAGCCACCACGATGACAGGAAGCAGATTTCTCAGGCACACCACGAAGCAGCAGAATGGTTTCTGCCAGTACCAGCTCTGCTACAGAACGGGTATTTGAATAAGGTGCATTAAATACCGGAATACCACGTTCCATTGCTGCTTTTAGGTCAACCTGGTTGGTACCGATACAAAAACAGCCAACCGCGATAAGCTTGTTGGCTGCTTGGAAAATCTCTTCGGTCAACTGCGTGCGAGAACGTATACCGATGAAGTGGGCATCTCTGATCGCTTCCTTGAGCGCTTCGCCTTCAAGCGCAGTCTTGCGATAGTCAATGTTGGTATAACCTGCAGCATTTAAAGTGTCGATCGCGTTTTGGTGAACGCCTTCTAGCAACAAGAAACGAATTTTATCTTTAGGAAGTGAAAGGTGTTGGCTCATTACCGCTCCGCTACAAAGGCCAAATTTAGTGGCAGTATGATAACATATTGGTCGCCCTATAGACATTTGCTTTATGACTGCCTCAGTGGATATTTTCCTGCTTTATGGTCGCTAGGCTGGTTTTATAAAACGCCAGCATGCCAAACATAACCTGAAAACCTGCTGTACTTATATAAATGGTGTTGTGACAGTATATTTTTAGCATGCTTTATCCCGGCCTGACTTAGGGGTAAAATGTAAGCGCTTTTAATACCGGAATGAAAAAATTTCACGGTTTTTTCATCTTGTCCAAAGCAGTGCTTCTATTTCATGATCAGATTGTTGTTCTTTAAATTTTATTGAAAATGAAGCTTCTATAGTGCCGCACTTCTAATCTATTTCTTGCTAGGTCCGCAAAACGATGAATGCTCCAGTTACTTTAGCACCTGAATTATTGACCCAACTTTCTGCAATTGTTGGGGAAAACCGTATTAAAACCGATGCTGCCAGTCTGGATGCCTGGGGCAGGGACTATACCAAGCATTTTGAACCTAACCCGTCAGTCATCGTTTTTCCATCCAGTACAGAGCAGGTTCAGCAAGTCGTCAAGCTGGCCAATCAGTTTAATATTGCGATTACCCCTTCAGGGGGGCGTACCGGGCTCTCTGCTGGAGCAGTAGCAGCCAATGGTGAAATCGTGGTGAGCTTGGATAAAATGAACCAGGTACTGGAATTTTTTCCGGCAGACCGGATGGTACGGGTACAGGCGGGTATTGTAACCGAGCAGTTGCAGTCTTATGCAGAAGAACAGGGGATGTACTATCCGGTTGATTTTGCTTCTTCAGGTTCATCTCAAATTGGCGGCAATATCGGTACCAATGCAGGCGGTATTAAGGTTATTAAATATGGCATGACTCGTAACTGGGTGTTGGGCCTGACTGTAGTAACTGGTAAAGGTGATATTTTACGCCTGAACAAAGGTATGATTAAAAATGCAACCGGGTATGCCTTGCAACATCTGTTTATTGGTGGAGAAGGTACATTGGGGCTGGTAACTGAAGCTGAAATCAAGCTGGAACGTCAGCCACAAGACTTACATGTCATGGTACTGGGTGTACCAGATTTTGATGCGATCATGCCTATTCTGCATGCGTTCCAGAGCAAGATCGATCTGACAGCATTTGAGTTCTTTGGTGAACTGGCAATGCAGAAAGTGCTAGCCCATGGACATGTACAGCGTCCATTTGAAAGTCAGTGCCCATTTTATGTTCTACTTGAGTTTGAAGCACCTTATGAGCCAATCATGGATAAGGCAATGGAAATCTTTGAACATTGCATGGAGCACGGCTGGGTACTTGATGGTGTGATGAGTCAGACTCTGGACCAAGCACAAAATCTATGGCGTCTGCGTGAAGATATTTCCGAGTCAATTGCCCCATTTACTCCCTATAAAAATGATATTTCAGTATTGATCACGCATGTACCGGCGTTTATTAAGGAAATTGATGCAATTGTTCAGGCCAATTATCCAGATTTTGAAATCTGCTGGTTTGGGCATATTGGCGATGGCAATCTGCACCTGAATATTTTAAAACCTGAAAATCTGAGTAAAGACGAGTTCTTTGCTAAATGCCAAGTCGTTAACAAATATGTATTTGAGACCGTAAAAAAATATGATGGTTCAATTTCTGCCGAGCATGGGGTTGGAATGACCAAAAAGCCTTATCTCGACTATAGCCGTTCTGCTGAAGAGATTGAATATATGAAGGCCCTTAAAAAAGTATTTGATCCGAATGGTATTATGAATCCGGGCAAACTGTTTGATCTTTAAGACTACATAGCTTTTATAGTGTAAACAAAAAAAGCGTAGCACAATGGCTACGCTTTTTTTGCTGAAGGGGAACATGCAATGTTAAGAGTTTTTATTTTATCTTCGCTGTTACTGGGCGTGATGAGTGGCTGCGCTACAACCAGCAAGCTCATGAACTTTAAGTCTGATACACCTATACAGCAAGTTTTACAGGAGCGTCCTGAGCTGCTCAAAGATCTTGCTACAGTAGAAATACGCCAGTTTTTTAATAATATTGAGCGTCCAACAGCAGCTCAGGTAAAGGTTACTGAAACCGGCTTAAAAGATGATTCGGTCCGTTCTGTTCGCACTATTTATAGTTTCAAACATATTGAAAATAACTGGAAACTGGTAAATACCCAACGCTCATACCAATGCATGCGTGGTAAAAATACCAAGTCTTTTCAGGCTGCTCAGTGTCCCTGAAAATATATAACTGATCTATAGAGATAATTCGGCTAAAAGTGGATCTTCTCGATATAGCCTTATTTTCTGTAATGGGTGGATCACTGTAAAAAATATAATTATTTCTTTTTCTTAAAAGAAGACTGCTACACATAAATTCTGCGGCTGTAAAATTCACAGTATTTAAGATTATTCTCTGTTAGACTATACTGACTTGACCAAGTGGGTGTACTTGGTGAAGTCATAAAATCTCACATCATTATTTTTATCTTGCTAGACACTTTGTGAATACAGTGTTCTAAGTCGCTGCTCTCAAGCGCATTTTCTAAAACTTAATTTTTAAATACTCAGTGCTTGTCATTGGGCTGACGTTTATCTCCCTAAAAATGATACTCAGCCTTACAAGCCGATAAAGATATGTAGATAACAATGCAAAATATTCAAACCACCACATTGAGCCGCGCTACGCTCATGTTCCCATTGGCTTTGGTCCTGTTCGAATTTTCAGTTTATATCGGCAATGATCTGGTCCAGCCGGCAATGCTTGCTATTACTAGAGACTTCGGAGTCAGCAGTAGCTGGGCACCTTCTTCAATGTCATTTTATCTGTTGGGTGGCGCCTGTGTTGCATGGCTTTTAGGACCACTTTCAGACCGTCTTGGCCGCAAAAAAGTTCTGCTCTCTGGAGTATTATTCTTTGTAGTGTGCTGCCTGCTGATTTTATTGACGCAACGTATTGAAACTTTTCTGGCCCTGCGTTTTTTACAGGGCATTGGCCTGACGGTAATTACCGCAGTAGGCTATGCTGCCATTCAGGAAACTTTTGAAGAGCGTGACGCGATTAAGGTCATGGCACTCATGGCCAATATCTCCTTGCTGGCACCTTTGCTTGGCCCTATTTTAGGGGCTTTTTTAATTGACCATGTTTCTTGGCACTGGGGTTTTATCGGTATTGCCCTGCTGGCATTTTTAAGCTGGTTTGGTCTGAAAGCTAAAATGCCGGAGTATAAGCAGAGTATTCCTAAACAGCCGATCAGCTATATTCTTTATGATTTCAAAAAGGTTTATCAGGATAAACATTTTTTAGGCTTAACACTCGCTTTACCGATGGTCAGCATGCCGCTGATGTTATGGATTGCACTCTCTCCAGTCATGCTGGTCGAAGAACTCGGACTCAGCAGTCTGCAATATGGCATAGCACAGTTTCCGGTACTTGGTGGTCTGATACTGGGCAATATTGTACTGATTAAAGTGATCGACAAGCTGGCATTAGGAAAAACAGTACTTATAGGTCTGCCTATTATGCTACTCGGTACTTTTATCCTGCTTCTGGGCGTGATCTGGCCAGCATATTTTTTGTGGAGTCTGATCATTGGAATGACCTTGATCAGCTTTGGAGAGGGACTGAGCTTTTCTGTCCTTTACCGGTTTGCCCTGATGTCATCACAGGTTTCTAAGGGAACAGTTGCAGCCGCAGTATCAATGCTATTGATGTTCAGCTTCTTCATTATTATTGAGCTGGTTCGTATGCTTTACGAACAGTTTCATTTATTGGGATACAGTCTGGCATGTCTTGTACTGATTGCGCTCTGGTTTACATTTCCACGGATGCTTGTAAATAAAGTGATGCAGCAGCGTCAGCAGCAGGATCTGAATTAAATACCCATTAAGTAAGCAATAAAAAATGTGGGCATCTGTTGAGATGTCCACATTTTTTTATAGGAGCTATATTCTATTTAATTACACCACAGGCAATGCGTTCACCACCACCACCAAGCGGTTTAGGGTGATCTGAATAGTTATCACCACCTGCATGTACTATGACCGAAAGTCCCTGGATCTGGCTCAAGGTCAGACGCGGTGCTAGCAAGGTCTGGTTAGCTTTCCCGTTGGAATCTACCGTAAGAGCGGGCAGGTCCCCCAGATGACCAGTGGTTGGAGTACCATGACCTGTACCTGTCGGGTTAAAATGTCCGCCAGCGGCCTGGGCGGCAGTCATTTTTCCGTCTTTCATCGCTGGTTCGCATGAGCCACGTTCATGGATATGGAAGCCATGCTGACCTGAAGGCAGACTAGACAGGTTGGTCATGACTATAAGCCCCTGAGGACTGTCATGGAAGGTAACTGTACCGATTTTACTACCCACACCTTCAGGTAAAACAGCATGCACAGTAACGGTCTGCTGTTTGGCTGAATTGTGATGATCCATGGTAGTACAACCTACCGATACCGCCGCAGTCAGTACACAAAGCGCGCTAACTTTAAATAGGGAGGAAAACATACAGTGCATCCTGATTGTGATTATTGTGCAGTCCAATTCAAGCAAAGCACTGTTCAATACACAATCAGCATTAAGTATGGTCTTGTATAAGTTTATTAACTTTAATCATTTACGGTGATTTCGGCGGCTCTTCATCATTTAAAATTTCATAGGCCAAAGAAGCATCCGGCACAGGTTCGGGTTCAGTGGTTTCATGCAGCCATTCACGCCAGATTGCCAGTATTACGGCTAAGATTACCGGACCAATGAATAGACCGACCAGGCCAAAACTGGCGACTCCACCTAGAACTCCAAACATGATAAGCAGGAAAGGAATTTGAGTCGCACCAGAGATTACCAGTGGCCGAATAACATTATCTGATGTACTGACAATACAGACACCCCATGTAAATACACCAATGGCTTCTACCGTCTGTCCCTGTGAAAATAGCCAGAGAGCAACCGAGCCATAGGCGACCGGGGTACCAAATGGAATTAATGCCAGCAAGAAAGTTGCAATAGTCAGGACCATCGGATTAGGCACCCCCGCTACTACATAACTTAAGCCAGCCAGGATTGCCTGAGCAATTGCAGTTAGACCTACACCATAAACTACGGCACGGGTAGTTTCTGAAATAGTGTCCATATAATGATGGATACGTGGCCCAATCACTTTTTCCATGGCTGTACTGACCTGTCTTAGAATAGTCTGTCCGTCACGGTAAAAAAAGAATAAGGACATGATCGCAAAACAGAGTTTAATAATATTTTTGCTAATTTCATTCAGGACGAAACGGCCATAACCTAAATGACCTTGGATCCAGGCAGCTACGTTTTGGGTAATGGACTGCGGGTCAGTATTTAACTCTTTTAAGGTCCGGGTAACTTCTTTGCCAATGATAGGTAACTCGCGGATAAAATCAGGTACAGAAACATGTCCGGAAAAAATCTGGCGTTGCAGCTCGTAATACAGGTTACGGCCTTCATGCTGCAAAATGAAAATAGCAAAGGTCAGGGGAATACCAATGACCAGAATAATCAGAACAATCATGACAGACGCACTGATACTTGAACGCTGGCCGCACATCCGCTGGATAGACAGATAAAGTGGCCAGGTCATATAGGCGATAATTGCTGCCCAAAGGACCGGTACAATAAAGTATTTGAGCACATGGAAGCCCAAAAATACCAATATAAAAAACAGTCCAAATAACAAAACCCGCTGTAGGGTTGGAGCATATTGTTGCACTGATTTCTCTGATCTTTGATAGCCGATTAATCATATTAACCGAAAATACTCACCGGGGAAATGAATGCCGGGTGTAGGCCCGTGAATAAATTACACGATATAAAAAGAGCGGATAGCAGCTCAAAAATCAGAACCACTCGGTTGGATCTTCAATAATACTATCCAGAACCGGTTGCCACTGAGCTTGTAAAACCAGCAGATTTTTCTGATATTTATCAAATATAGCCAACCCCTGCATGGCCTGTTGGGCATAAGCTGAACGTTCTGCGATCCAGGCTACAGGTTCCTGTCCAACTTTTTGAAAAAAGCTCTGCATATCCTGCTGATTACTTTTTGGTGACTTGATCCGGTTTGCCAGCAGCAGAATTTTTACCTTGCCTTTTTGTATCCGCCTGATCTCTTGGAGATGTTTTAAAAAACGCCGGGTACTGTCAATATCAAAAAAAGAAGGTTGAAGCGGAACAATAATATGCTGGCTTTCACGGATCAGCTGTTCAGCATGTTCTCCACGTAATGCACCGGGCGCATCAATAATTAAATAGTCCAGGTCTGCGGGAGCTTCACCGATCTGTTTTTCTTTTCGCCAGTCTAGAGCAATAATTGGCGTGGCTGTTCCAGGTCGTAGCTTCAACCATTGTAAGGCTGACTTCTGGTGATCTGCATCTGCCAGCCCGACCCGATAACCTTTTTGGGAGAGTGCCGTGGCTAAAGTGATTGCTGCAATGGTTTTTCCACAGCCCCCTTTCTGGTTGGCAATCAATATTGTTTTCATTCACTTTAGTACAATGATCTATCTCTACCCTAGCTTAGCAGCTTTTTATGTGAGAAATGTGACACATGACAAAAGTTGTAGGACTCTATACATTACTATGCACATGAAATATGAGGAATATATATGTCAATCTGGATGGCCATGCTGATTGGTGCCTGCATCGGTGTGGTACTTGCCACTTTCATTTTGTCAAATACACGTAATGGACGGATCAAGGCGGAATATGAACAGTATATTGCCGAGCTAGAACGTGAACACCAGAAGGCACTGACTCATGCACAAAGGCGCAGTGTAAACACTAGCCGTGCAGTCCTCAAGGGCAAAATGGCCGAACAGCTGGCTCCAATCCTGCCTGAGTTCCAGTATTTGCCGAGCGATGCCAAATTTTTAGGGGACCCGGTGGATTATGTAGTATTTGATGGCTATACCGACTTTCGTGATGGCGAAGGCCGAGCAGATGAAATTGAAGTAGTGCTGATTGATATTAAAAGTGGAAATGCACGCTTAACCAAAGGCCAGCAGGCAATTGCTCAGGCAATCCGTGACGGGCGGGTACGTTTTGAGACCGTGCGTATTGATTTTGATGAAGTATAGCGCTTAGACCCGCGTTTAACTAAATAGAGTCAAGACAAAATCAAACCTAAACCATGCTGATTGTTACTAAAATTTGATACTCTTTTCATATTTTCTTCTTCTAATATAGAGTTAAGAAACATGCTGATTACAGGGGGAAATTGATGTCAAAACGCTTAATATGTAGTGTATTACTGGGCTTATGGGTAGGACAGGCCAGTGCATCGACCTCTGCTGAATATAATATTGCTAAAGGATTGGCACCTGCTGTAAAAGATCAGTCTATTGCAGTACTTAAACCTTTCGCTGGTGATTTCCGTATATTAGGTTCAAAAATTTATACTCATGATGAACAAGCCAAATTTTCCCCAATTGATTATGCAGTCAGTTGGGGAATGTTTGCCGAGCCGGAAATTGCCCGGCGTATCAGTGTGAACCAGTATGACCGTTTTCTGAACTGGAAAATAGACAAGCTCCCGGTACCACCAAAACAGGCCATGCAAATGGTATCAAATATGCATATTATTCCAGCCAATCCTAAAATTGCCCAAGAAATTAAAAAAGTGAAACGGGGTGATCTGGTCCGTTTACATGGCGAGTTGGTTGAAGTGAAGGATAAAGATTTGGTCTGGACCTCATCACTTACTCCAACTGATTTGGGAGAAGGGGCTTGTGAATTATTTCGGGTAAACTCGATTCAATGGATCGAGAAAGTCAGAAGTTAAATTTAAAGTTGTTACGAAATTAAATAAAAGAAGTTTAATCTAGGCAACATATACCCGACTTCAGAATAATGCAGCTGGGTATATGTTTCCGAGTTTCAAAGGTATAATTACCAAGAATTATATATTTTAGCTCTGCCTTTTACTGCTGTTTTGCAGGTTCAGAAAATGGTGGCTGTGATTGTTTGCTGGCAGTTTGCTGCTGGTTTTTCCAGTGCTTCAATTGCTCTTGCGCATGTAAATAATCGCCTAAGCCCTGTACCTGATTGTTATTACCTTTCTGTTCAGGTTGCTGTTCAAGTAATTTAGCCTGATTATCCCAGTATTCTGCATGTAATCCCTGAATATAGCGACCCTGCTCAGTTTTTAAGTCCAGTTCACGCAACATATTACGTGCTGACTGAATATGCTCGCGTTTGCGCTGCTGCTCAAATTCTTCAGTGAGCGAGCCTTCCTGACGCATTTTACCAAGTTCTTCCTCCAGTTCGTCACTCATGGCTAAAAAACGGCTTTCATAGTCTTCCAATAGCTGAATATCGTGAGCATCATTCGGAGTAGCCGGAAATTGTTTAACTGGAGGCGTTTCCAGCTGTTTCATGACTTCTGCATCTTCCTGCTGTTGCTGCGAAAGATCACCAGTTTCCGGGTTTTCCTTTTGGCAGCCGCCCAGTAAGAGACCTGAACAGAACATCAGAGGTAAAGCGAGACGGGCTGTTTTATTCATATGTACTCCCTCATTTTAAACATGATTTTTTCAGTTATTTATAACTGACTTTTTTAAAGCTATAAGCATAAGTTACATATGGAAATTCAATTTCATCCTGAGGTTGTTTGTTAGTATAGTGCCGGACGGTTTCTTCAAACTGCTGTTTCAGGGCCCGCTGTTGAGACTCTGGCATGGCTGCAATAAAGCTGGTCGATAGTAAACGTTTGGATACCACCTGTTCTACCGTACCTTTTTGTACTTGTGATAGAACCTTGACCTTTTCCAGCTGAAACAGAAACTGGTTATCAAAAACTTCTTTCCAGTGACCACTATGATAGCGTGGAGTAGTTCCTTCAAATGGTGCAATCAGCTCAGCCAAGGCACGCACCCATTCAACTTCAATATCACGCTGGTTCCAGACCAGTCCCAGATAACCTGCCGGTTTAAGCACCTCATAAATTTCATTCAGGCTCTGAATATCAGCAAACCAATGAAAAGATTGTGCACAAAGTACGGCATCCTGACTCTCATTCCCTAAAGGTAAATGCTGTGCGGTGCCCGGTAATGCGACAACACCCGGATAATGTTTTTCCAGTTCTGCGAGCATTTCTGCAACAGGTTCAACCGCAGTAATATGAGAAGTTAAAGCCTGTAAATATGGTAAAAATTTGCCTGTACCTGCGCCCAGATCGACAACATACGATGATTGACTTAAATTCAGGTCATTCCTTAGCCAATCAATTACCTGTTTAGGATAGCTGGGCCGTACCTCCTGATAAAGTCGGGCAGCCTGACTAAAGCCTTTTTGTGCGGCAGGATGTAGTGAATGTGTCATATTTTGCGCTTTTTAATTTGAGTGACCTCGATAAAATAAGATACTGAGCAAATTGGCTCAGGCAAAGGCCTTATTGTTTTCATTTTTATAGGAGAAGTGTAGGCGCTACGGTGCCTCATAGGCGAATGGACAAGCAGATAGTTTTTGAAGACGACGATATCCGGGTAATTTTTCTAAAAGGACATTCTCGTGAACTGGTTTTTTCCTTTGGTGATTTAATTACCAAAGCTAATGGTATGTCAATTAATGCCGAGAAATCTCTTTCTAAATATGACTACAACGTTATTGGTGTCATGCCCAAGCGGAAATCATGGTTTCCGGCAGCCAGTATGCAGGCCATGCTGGAACAGATACAGCCTATTTTAGCGCAGTTCGACTATGTAGCTGGATATGGCGGCTCAATGGGTGGTTATGCTGCGATAAAATATTCTCGCTTGCTTGGCATGAACCGGGTCATTGCTTTTGTTCCGCAATACTCCATTAATCCAGATGAAGTCAATGACCGCCGTTATAGCGAGTTCTTTGATGCTGAACTGAATGCCAATATGCGGATTGAACGCTCTGATATTGCGCCAGATAGTGAGTATATTCTGGTTTATGACCCGTATTTTGAAGCTGATCATGAACATTATTCAAAAATTCAGCCCCTAATTCCGCAACTGCATACTATTCATTTACCGTTTACCGGCCATGATGCCTTGGCTGTACTGGCCAGCTCGACCCTGCTAAATGACTTTATTTCACATGAATGGGACCAGCAATATTTTTATAAACAGGTGCGTGAGGTTAAAAAGAACAGTAAATTCTATTACCGTAATGTTATTGCCAGGTTCCTGCCAAAACACAGCGCCAAACTTGGAAAAATCCTGAAAAATGGTGAATTCCAGCTCGACGGGCAATATCTGGATGCTCAATTAAAGCAGCTGATTACCCGAACCTTGCTGACCAACAAGCAGGTAAATGAGCAGGACCTGTTGAAGCTGGGTATTAAAGTCAACATGCCCCATGATCAGGAGCAGCGCAGCCTGTTGCAGGACTGCCATCAGGCCTATCTGGTATTTAATTTAATTACACAGAAGCTGGAAAGCTATAGTCAGGATGCAATTAGTCTCAATAACAAGTATCTGATCTCTCTACAGGCGAAAGAAACTGGTCTGCTCAGTGTTGATCTGAACAATGAGCGCTATATGGTGGTAATGAATGACCGCCGTATTATGCGGCTGGTAAAAGAGCAAGATGCACTTTCTCCAGACATGAGTCCGATTGTTCTAAAAAAATATCCGGATTTTTATGTACTCAGTTATAAAAACCTGAACCTGAGCTGTGATGAATATGGCAATTGCCATTTTTCTGTAGAACACGTTCAAAATACAGAGAAATTTGTGGTGATCTAAAGGCCAGCTTAATCTGTTAGCCGGGCTAAGCCTTCATGGTTTAGCCCGGCTTTTTTAGGTCTGTAAATAGCTGGAATTTAAATATGAAAGTTACCTGATCTTACAAACTTGCTTTATTCTGTATGTGGGCTATAGTCGGGATTCAGTAATAGGTTTTTTGTAAATAACTAAATTTAAAGAAAAAAGATAAGGAGTGTAGATGTGAATGTTTATCCATCTTTGCTGTTTAGCTTAATATTTTTATTCCCTGGCTTCGCTCATGCGGGTGCAGTACATACACCGCATCTGGTTTTTGGTCTGGGAGTCATGGTAGTGCTGACTTTCGCGCTGTATGTCTTAAAAGAGGCCTGGCAATTTTATAAAAGCCATCAGCACAAACCAGTGATTAAAAAACGCAAATTGCTGTCACCTGAAATTTAACACTAAAACTGTAGGCTAAGGATCATCTCTTGCACTGCTCTGGAATAAACATGGACGAGCTGTTTAAATGGAGTAGAGTCGCAGGAGATGAACCCAATGAAAGCCGTATTTCTAGACTTTAATTCACTGAACCAAAATGATCTGGAGATCAGTCGTCTTCAACAGCAGTTTGACCAGCTGATTTTACATGCAGTTACTGCACCAGATGAAATTCTGGAGCGTGTACAGAATGCCGATGTCATTATTACCAATAAAGTCAGAGTAAATGCCGAACTGATTCGTCAGCTTCCCAAGTTAAAACTGATTCTGATTTCTGCTACCGGCACCAATAATGTAGATCTGAGTGCGGCCCGTGAGCATAACATCGTGGTCTGTAACTGTCAGGGCTATGGCACACCGGCTGTTGCCCAGCATACCTTATTGCTTATGCTGAGTCTGGCAACCTCCTTTTTAAAATATGACCGTGCGGTACGGACCGGTGCATGGAACAAGGCCGAGCAGTTCTGTTTGCTCGACTTCCCGATTGTTGAACTGGCTGGAAAGACTTTAGGAATTGTAGGGTATGGCGAACTTGGACAGGCTGTAGCCCGGCTGGCAGAGGCATTTGGCATGCAGGTCAAGATTGCCTCTTTACCGTGTCGTCCGGGGGGAACTGATCGGATTCCATTAAAGGAGCTGCTGCCGCAAGTTGATTTTCTGAGTCTGCATTGTCCTTTGACCGAACAGACCCAAAACCTGATTGGAGCAGCAGAGCTGCAACAGATGAAACCTACCGCCTTTCTCATTAACTGTGCACGTGGTGGACTGGTGAATGAGACAGCATTGGTCCAAGCCTTAAAAAATGGTGAAATCGCCGGAGCTGCCAGCGATGTACTCACCGTTGAGCCACCTAAACAGGGCAATATTTTACTGAATGAGGATATTCCAAATCTGATTATTACACCGCATTCTGCTTGGGGAAGTGTTCAGGCGCGACAGCGTATGCTAGAGCAGCTTGCTGAAAATACTGAAGCCTTTAAACGAGGCCAGCCTATCCGGCAGGTCAATTAGTAAAGAGTTTTATCCAGCCAGCCCATTCCAAAGCATGGGCGTTGCATAATTCTAATCTCTTAATATTGTGCTCAAATATTGTGTAAGCCTGTTAAGCATTTAAAGAAACGTGTTAGCTCAATATATTTATTTAACCCCACGCAAGTTTAAAGTTCTATGATTGCATAGCTTGTAGCACCTGAATGGGGTTGTAAGGGCGCTGTAGTTTGGGTAGCTGTCGATGACTGGCTTAGAGGTTGCTGAATAATAGGCGCCGGTTGTTGCGGTGTACCACCCCATGCTTCTCGGGAGCTCTGGATTCTCTGGTTAGCTTGTTGAGCTGCCTGCTGTGTTCCCTGATCCACCTTTTGAATAGTATCTGAGGCAACAGATTTGGTGTTGTTCCAGGCGCGGTCGACATCTGGTTTAATTCTGGCAATACTTTTTTCAGTCACCTTTCCCACTTTCTCCGCAGTATTGATTACGCCTTCTTGTGCTTTATAGGCAAATACATGCAGCAGATTTGGGTTCTCACCATAAGGTGTGACCGGTTTAGTAATCTGTGAAGAGGTCTGAGTAGAATTCGCCTGGGCGAGGAGTGGTACAGCGCCCATAAGAGCGATGAGCAAAAGTATTGGAGTTTTAATATTCATTAAGAATCGACCTCGAATTTGTTAAAGAGCGGTCTGAATGTTTTAGTGTAGCGGATGATGTTTTAAAAACAATGAATATCCTGTGAAGAATCGCTAAAGAAGGATATTGCAGTATCTTATAATTATTTTAATTTAAAAAAGATATAAACGGTTATACAGCGATTTATGCAGCAACGTCATAGAGGACGCCCTATCTTTTATAAAAACAGGGCGAGTTTGCTAGTTACATTGATCTAGCGCTTCTTTGGCAAAATGATCGCGCAGAGTAACAAAGTTCTTTTGAACATTCGCATCATGCAGATTAAATTTTTCAGCTTTGCTGGTGCCATCACGCTGGAATGTGGCCGAACCGGCATTCATTAATCCCATACCTTTAAATGACCACTGCTCCACAACACGGTTTTCACCAATATCACCTGTAAATTCAATCACGCATTTATCAAGGAATTTGGTCAGTTTTGCCTTATTGTTAGTAGTTGCCGGAACAACTTCAAGATTTTGTACTTCCTGTAAGACGCCAAGATCAAGCTGAGGAATTTTTGGGGCTGAGCTACAGGCTGTAACTGCGATACTCGCAAGACCCGTCAACATGAGTGTTTTAAATTTCATATGATTCTTTCTTGTAGAGTGTTGTTGGTTTGAGTATAGGGAATTGAATGAAAATTGGCTATAGTAGACTTATACATATGGGCTAGAGTGATTAGCCATATGTATAAGATAAGATAAAGGAAAAATTATTTTAGCTTTCGATTTATTGTATCAATTAGCTTTTGGCAATTTTGAACTTCCTCATCTGTTAAGTCACTAGAATCATGTTCTCTAGCCCAACGCAAAAAAGCTTTGGATAATTGAAATTTAGAAAGCTCTTTATTGTTTCTTTTGAAAATATCTATAATGGGCTTATTTGAGTCTAACTCTTCACTAGAAATTTCAATTCCACATTCATTGTGAAAAATTTTTGTCAAAGTCACTCTGATAAGGTCTTCGATTTCAGAATTTATAACGTCTCGATTTAAAAACTCTTGTGTTCTTAGGATATTTTTAGCTCCTAAAGAATGAATAACGGTATCTTGTGTGGCTGCTTTATCTCCTGCATTATCTGAATCTAACAGAGCTACAGTTTTTAAATCATTATTACTAAGCATGGATGCGTAATATGAAATTTTTGAAGAGCTACCTACAGGAAGAAGAGCAATATTCGGATCTAAATTTTTATCAAATAAAGAGTTAATACCCTCTAAATACCATAAATCAGTTAATCCTTCCAAAAGCACATTTTTCTTTGCTGTAAACATACTTTGAGCTAAGTTATAACCTAAAGCTTCTTGTAATGGGAAAAGGGCAGCTGGATCATGTGAAACTATTTTATTATTAACTTTTGTTCCTTCAGATCTGTCCGTTAACTCTACAATTCGCACTAAATCTAATTCATCTTGTGAGATCATAAAGGGGGAGTGAGTGGTATAGATCGTTTGGTTTTTTTCTGCTAGTTTGCTAATAGTCTTAATAAATTCTTTCTGCTTTAAAGCATGTAAGCTAGTGGCAGGTTCATCAAGTAAAAGAATACAGTTTTTGTAATCATTGTCAGCTTGAGATTCAAAGACTATAAAAAAAGAGACCATCCATTGAAAGCCTTCCGATCTCTGATCGAGTTCTACCTTAGCTCCTGACAAGTCAGTTACTACGACTTTTAATGATTGTCCATCAGCAACAATTTCTAAATTGGATGCTTCATCTGTCTTATTATTTGGATTCCAAATTTCTTGAATAGATTGGGATAAATTTATAGAGGCAGCATTAAGTCGATAGAATCTATCATCTAATGATCGAGCATACGCTTCAGGGTCAGCCTGACTTTCATTCGGTTTGCCAAGATTTGCTAGTTCTCTTGCTGAGTAGCCTAGAAACTTAAGAAGTGAAATATTTCCATAATCAAAATATTTATCATCAAGTTGATTATTCTCTTGACGTTGAGCTAGACGTTCTAAGTGAATACGGGGTTTTACTCTAATATAATTATTAAAGTAAACAAATTTAGGAAGTTTTGTTGAAAGATGTTTGAGTAATCTATAATAAATTATGTTGGTGTTTAATTTTTTTAAGATATTTGCAATTCGATCTAATTCTTTTTGATTTTCTTCATTAATCTTTATTTCAGCTTGTTCAATAAGTGCTTTTAAATTTATTGCTTCTGATTCACTAATATAATATCGATCTCCTTTCGATTGTTGCAAAATTAAAGTTATATCTTGAATTAATTGTTCAGCATTTGATGACTGATTTAGAGCTTCATTTAAGCGTAAGATATCTTTTTTTAAATCACCAAAAGTGAAGCGATCAAAATTTTCTAAAAGGTGATTAAACCCTTGATAAAATTTATTCTTAACGTAGAAAACTTTTTCTAAATCTATATCTAAGCTTTCAATTTCTTGAAAATTAGAGAGTATTTGTTCTCTATCCGAGGGTTCTAGGCAAAACTTACCTTTAACTAAAAGTGTAGAAGAACAAATTTTTTCTATTTCCTGACCTTTAACATGATCTGCATATTTTGCGCGTGGAAAATCTCGCAAGAGGCTAACTTCTTCAACGTCACTAGCGGGGTTTAACTGATTAATGGCTTTTAATAGGGTTGTTTTTCCAGACTCATTAATACCAACCAAAACCGTTTTAATTTTTTCAATTTCAATTTCACCACTATCAATAATACTTCTATAGTTTTGGACATGTACTTTAACTAATTTCATTCTTATTGCTCAATTAAAAAACCCACTACACAAATGTAGTGGGTTTTTTAATCAATTACAATCTGTAACGATTAGTGCTGCAATACCGAAATATCAGCTACTTTGGTAAACAAGTCACGAAGCTGTGCAAGCATACGTAAACGGTTTGCTTTCAGCTCAGCATCATCTGCCATCACCATAACACCGTCAAAGAACGCGTCCACTGGCACACGAAGAGCAGCAAGTGCAGACAACGCAGCAGTGTAGTCTTTGGCAGCAAATAATGGCTCAACCACAGGCGTAATTTTCGCAAGTTCAGCAAATAATGCTTTTTCAGCATCTTCAACCAAGTTTGCTTCAACCACTGAACCTTCAGGTGCAGCTTCTTTCGCCAGAATATTTGCAACACGCTTGTTTGCAGCAGCCAATGCAGCAGCTTCAGGCAGATTGCGGAAATGGTTAACGGCATTAACACGTTTGTCAAAGTCAAGCGGAGAAGCAGGTGACATCGCCTGGACTGCCTGAATGACATCTACCTGAACACCTTGGTCTTCATATTTGGCCCGGTAACGGCCTTCAAGGAAGGCAACTGCATCACTACGGGTTTTATTCGGATCAGTAATCAGCGCGCCATAGGCATGCAGGGCAGAGTTCACCAGTGCTTCAATCGTTACATCGAGATTATTTTCAATAATCAGGCGCAAGATACCAATTGCCGAACGGCGAAGTGCAAACGGGTCCTTTGAACCTGTAGGAGCCTGCCCAATTCCAAAAATACCTACCAGCGTATCCAGACGGTCGGCCAGTGCAATCGTAGTGCCAGTTTTGGTTTTTGGTAAAACATCACCTGCAAATTTTGGCAGATACTGCTCACCAAGCGCTTCAGCGACTTCATCGTTTTCACCCTCAAGTCGGGCATAGTATGTCCCTGCAATCCCTTGAAGCTCAGGGAATTCACCTACCAGCTCGGAAGTCAGGTCGCATTTAGACAGCATGGCGGCTCTTTCAGCGTCGGCAACCTGTGCACTTGTAAACTTGGTCAGTTCCACAGCCAGCATTGCGATACGCACAGTCTTGTCCCATAAGGTGCCAAGCTGTGCCTGAAATACCATGTTAGCCAGTTTTTCTGAACGTGAAGCCAGCGGCTGTTTCTGATCCTGCAAAAAGAAGAACTCAGCATCTGACAGACGTGGGCGAACAACTTTTTCATTACCTTCAATAATCTGCTTCGGGTCTTTTGACTCAATATTCGATACGGTAATAAAATAAGGCTGAAGCTTGTGGTCGCTGTTGACCAGACAGAAGTATTTCTGGTTATCCTGCATGGTCGTGATCAGTGCTTCTTGTGGAACGGCAAGAAAACGCTCTTCAAAGCTGGCACGCAGAGCCACCGGCCATTCTACCAGTGCAGTTACTTCATCACGCAAGTCAGCCGGTACAATGGCAATTGCATTGACTTCATCAGCGAGAGCTTTTACCTGCTGGTCAATAATGGCTTGACGTTCTTCAAATGAAGCTACGACTTTAGCTGCACGCAGTGCATCCAGGTAGGCATCAGCATTTGCAAGTGTAATTGCGTCTGGTGCATGGAACCGGTGACCATAGGTTACATTAGCGGCTGTATGGTCCTGAATAGTAGCATCAATGACCTGATCATCTTTTAGTAATACTACCCATTTGACTGGCCGTACAAATTCAGTACGGCTGGCTGCTGAGCGCATACGTTTTGCCACAGGCAGATGATCTAAAGCAGTTTGCAGGATTTGTGGCAGTAATACATCCAGACTCTGACCTTTTACATCTTTTAAGTAGCAGACCTTTTCAACTTTACCTGCCTGGAATGTTGATACTTGATCAATACTGATACCCTGACCACGCATAAAGCCTTCTAAAGCTTTGGTTGGTTTGCCTTCAGCGTCATAAGCCGCTTGAACCGCAGGACCATCAAAACGCTTCTGTGTATCTGCTTGTGCACCATCGACATTCACAATTTTAAGGGCTAAACGACGTGGGGCAGCATAAGCTTCGATTGAATCAAAGGCTAGACCAGCATCTTTTAAACCTTTCACTGTTTCTGCCTGTAAGGCATCTCGTAGGGTTTTCAGGCTTTTTGGAGGAAGTTCTTCACAGCCAAGTTCAAATAAAACTGTATGTTTAGACATTATTTGTTCTCCGCTGATTTTTCTGCCTGAGCAGCATCATTTTCCGCTTGAGCTTTAAGCTGGGCCAAGACTTCATCACGCAGATGAGGCTCGGCCATCGGGAAGCCTAGTTTGGCACGGGCCTGTACATAACTTTGTGCAATGGCACGGGCCAGTGTACGTACACGCAAAATATAGCGCTGACGTTCAGTCACAGAAATCGCACCACGTGCATCAAGCAGGTTAAAGCTATGTGAAGCTTTGATCACCTGTTCGTATGCCGGTAGTGGAAGTTCTGCTTCCATTAAACGGCTGGCTTCAGTTTCGTAAAAATCAAATAGTTCAAATAGTTTTTCAACTGGCGCATATTCGAAGTTATAAGTAGACTGTTCTACTTCATTCTGGTGAAACACATCGCCGTAAGTGACCGTACCAAACTGGCCTTTGGTCCAGACCAGATCATAAACCGAGTCTACACCTTGCAGGTACATGGCCAGACGCTCAAGACCGTAAGTAATTTCACCTGTAACCGGATAGCACTCTACGCCACCAACCTGCTGGAAATAGGTAAACTGTGTCACTTCCATACCGTTCAGCCAGACTTCCCAGCCCAAGCCCCAAGCGCCAAGTGTTGGAGATTCCCAGTTGTCTTCTACAAAACGGATATCATGTGTTAGCGTATCAATACCAATAGCTTTTAATGAATCCAGATAAAGCTGCTGGATATTATCCGGATTCGGCTTCAGCACTACCTGGAATTGGTAATAATGCTGTAGACGGTTTGGATTCTCACCGTAACGTCCATCTTTAGGACGGCGTGATGGCTGGACATAAGCCGCATTCCAGGTTTCAGGGCCTAATGCACGCAGAAAAGTCGCAGTGTGGAAAGTACCTGCACCCATTTCCATGTCGTAAGGTTGTAATACGACGCAGCCTTGCTCGGCCCAGTAATTTTGTAAGGCAAGAATTAAGCCTTGAAATGTATCAATATGTGATATGGCGCGACTCATGTAGCATCCACTAGAATATGAGAAAAAATTGTCCCTAAGTATAGGGAATTTGCAGGGGAGTGGCAAAGAATTCTATTTAAGAGTGCGAATCATGAGTTAAAGCAGAATTTTCAAGTCAGACCAGGCTTATTATTAAAATCAGTTCAGCTTTTTTATACAGATAAAATTCCACCAAACAGGTATTTAAACCTGGATTCTAGAAAATAAACCAGCATAAAACCTGATTCAGCTATAGCGAAATTCCTGTCCTTCAACTATTCATCAGTAGGTTTTTAACTTGTTAAAATATGCAATTGCTGGGGCAGGTTGTGAATCAAAATATTTAAGCAGCAACCAGTAAAAGAATCCGGTCAATAAAGCCATCATATAATAGCCACCACTAAAATAAAGTTCCCAGCCCATTGAAATATTATGATTGAGTATGAGCTGCAACAAAGTCAGCATAATTAACCATACACTTATAGAGCCGACTAAAATAATTCCCAGATTTAGATGAAATTTGAGCTGTATAAGCTGAGATAAGCCGTAAGCAAACGGTAATGCTAAAATACAGTAAACTGCATAAATCATAACAGCTACAAACAGAATACTTACTACAGAGGATAACTGGCCTGCACCATTGGCGGCTGCCGAGAAAATTAAAATCACCAGCAGGCTTGGTATCGGTGCCAGAAGCAAAGAGCGTATTAAAGCTGTATTGCTATAGATTTTATTGTTCATATCATCCAGTCTTGATTAATCCCTGATCAATTATGAGTAAATAACAGAGCCAAGTAAGTATAAAGCCGAGAAAAGTTAAGTAACGCTAAGAAGCGTTGTGACTGCTTTACAAAAAAACCAATATTGTAAAGATATAAAATCAATGCACCTTAATAAGGCTTAGGCGTATACTCGCCCTGTTTTTTATCTAACAAGAACAGGTTGTGCAGTGAGTAATTCACAGTTTTGGCTAGACACCCTTAAACCTAATTTTAAAACGCTGCCTTTAAAAGAGCGCTTACTCTGTGGTTGTGGCGCTCTGCTGGGACTGGCGATTTCATCAATTATTAGCTGGTATGCACTGGGCGGAATCAATGCCTGGTATATTGCGCCCATGGGTGCTTCCTCAGTTTTATTATTTGCAGTGCCGGCCAGTCCACTGGCGCAGCCCTGGAACATGGTGGTGGGCAATACCATTGCCGGCTTAATTGGTGTCAGTTGCGCTTTATGGATTCCTGATCTTACTTCTGCGTTTAGCTTGGCCGTTGGTCTGTCTATTTTCTTGATGATGACTACAGATTCATTACATCCGCCTAGCGGAGCTGTAGCAATTACGGCAGTTTTGGGTGGCGAGGGTGTACATCATCTGGGTTATCAATTTTTATTTTATCCCGTATTACTAAATTCGGTTTTATTGCTGGGTTTTGCTATTTTTTTTAATCGTCTGCTAGGGCGGCATTATCCTTATCCACGGCAGGTAAATGAGCGTTCCAAAGACCCGACGCCTACCCAGAAGGTGACCATTCAGCCACAGGATATCCAGCAGGCACTTGAGCATCAGACCGAGCTTCTTGATATCAGTCAGTATGACTTGGAAAAAATTATTCTAGAAGCCCAAGAACGGGCAAATGAACGTATAGTTTTACACTATCACTGTCGTGATATTATGAGCCGTGACGTCATTGTACTGCATGAAAACGATGATATTCATAAAGCCTTAGACAAGTTCAAACAGGTCAATTTAATGAGTCTGCCCGTAGTGAATGCCTCAGAGCATTTGGTGGGTACACTTGCGTTATATGATGTGGTCGAGTGGTTCAAGCGCGGTGCAGATTATCGGGCATCATGGGAGTATCTGGTAAAACAGATTATGAACCGTAAGGTGGTAACAGTTCACCCTGAACAGCCAATTCAAGATTTGGCGCCCTATTTTGTAGAGAAATCTTTTAACTATATACCTGTAGTTGAAGCAGAACAGCTAATTGGAATTATTAGCCGGGCAGATATGATTGCAGCCATGCAGCAAGAAATTCTGCATTTGCGCCAGAAACCATAATTTATAGATAAATAAATAAAAAGGCTACGGCTGTCTAGGGGCACAACCGTAGCGACCAAACCGGTTAGAGAGGAGAGCTATTTAGCGTTTCACCTTATGTTCATCATAAACAGTACGTACTGGCTGCTGATAATTTTGTGGCGGTGCATCCAGACGATAATCACGTTTAGGCATTAATAGCCATAAAATCAGATAAACCAGAATTCCAGGAAAAGCTGCACTCATAATCGAGATCAAGACAAAAATGATGCGCAGCAGATTGGCATTCCAGCCAAAACGTTCTGCAATACCGCCCATTACGCCGGCAATCATGTTTTGTCGGTTAGAACGATATAAGCCAGAATCTGACATCGAAGTCTCCTCGCTGTAAAAAATAAATCTGATAACGAAACAATCATTACCCTCAATATTTATATAGTGATGAATGAATACCTTTTAAAGACGTATGTTCAGTAACTTGGTTAAGTTATGTAAGCAGGAGTTCAAATTTCTATAATTTGACCACTAAAATACCCTTAAAGTTATTTCCAACTCAGGAAGTCGACTTTATTTTTATTGGTATGCCTTCTCTACTCTTTTGAGTATTTAATTTAACTTGAGCGACAATGGTATTGAAACGCCTGATTTTAATGATAAAAGTGTATTGAAAATACATTTATTGGCCTGCATAAGCCGAATGTCGTCGGACCAACAAGTGAGTGATGAATAGAAAAATGCCTGTTCTAGCCAGAGTCTGTACCATTGTGTTATTAGGCGCATTGATGGGTGGCTGTGATCTCTCACAGTCAGAAACACGGGAAAGCTCACCTCTAAGTCAGGGTCAGCTCCCTTCTTTGAATAATATAAATTATACTGATGAAAGTTTGGTGACAGGCCGAAAACTGACTGAGGTTGCAGGCCGTGCGTCTTTGCCAGTACTGCAAAATGAGCAGAATGAAGAAGTACGCAGTACAAATTTACAGTATGCAGGACGTTACTATACGCAGGTTCCCTGTCAGGATGCTTTTGTAAATTGTGGCAAAGGAAGGGCAGAATATATTTTAAATTTACTGCCTGACGGCAGTGCTCACCGTATGATTGCTACATTTGGCCGGGTGCAACCGGGAGTGGACAGGCCTGATACAGCGCAACGCCGTTTTTATCGCAAAGATCACTGGTCTGTTGATCAGGCTAAGAATGAAATTATTGTGCACCTCGCTGAGGGGGTCAATTTTTATTATCGTGTTGATCCCAAGCAGAATCTGGTCATGAATCTCTATAAGACCTTGCATGCTAATGATCAGCGGATAATACAGACTTTTATACAGCAGCATCCATTACCTGAACAGCCCTATAAACTGGTCAAAGATGCAGTAGAGTTTTAAGACTTGGAATAATTTAGAATCAATAATAGTCTGAAGTTAAAAAGAGCGCCTAAGCGCTCTTTTTAAAGAATATCTTATATTGAAATGATGAGCTTAGTAGTCAAAGCTGAAATGTTCGGCTGCCAGAGAAGTCATGGTACGTGAAGGATTCACCATGGCTTCAGCATGGCCTTGTGCACGTGGCAGCATACGCTCGAAATAGAAGTCTGCAACCTTGATTTTAGCTTTATAGAATTCAGGAGTTTCTTTACCTTCACCCGATTCAAGTTTTTCTGAAGCCACTGCAGCCTGCTGGGCCCAGAAATAAGCCATCATGGCGTATCCAGAGAACATGAGATAATCAAAAGAGGCACTTGAAACAATATCCCGGTCTTTACGTGCAGCCAGCATGATACGTACAGTAAGAGCATTCCACTGAGCACAGATTTTAGTCAGGTCCCAAGCAAAACGGCGCATATATTTGTTGCGTGCATGACGTCCACTGAATTTTAAAATTTCAGCGGTATAATCACGAACGACTTTACCTTTAGAAGACAGCAAAACTTTACGGCCAATCAAATCCAGTGCCTGCACACCGGTTGTACCTTCATACAAGGTGGCAATCCGTGCATCACGAACGATCTGCTCCATGCCCCATTCTTTGATATAACCATGACCACCAAAAACCTGCATACCGTGGTTAGCTGCTTCAAGACCAAGTTCGGTCAGAAAGCCTTTTAAAATAGGCGTATAAAAACCGAGTTTATCATCGTATTCTTCATATTCAGCATTGTCACCGCGGGCCAGTGCATCTGTCATTTTATCGGCAAGCTGTGCAGCATGATAAATCATGGCACGGCCACCTTCGGCAATAGCTTTTTGTGTTAGTAGCATACGGCGTACATCAGCATGATGAATAATCGCATCAGCAACTTTTTCCGGATCTTTTTTACCGGACAGGGCACGCATTGACATGCGCTCTTTGGCATAAGGCAGTGCGCCCTGGAATGAAAGTTCAGCATGTGCAATACCCTGAACCGCTGTCCCGATCCGGGCAGTATTCATAAAGGTAAACATGGCATGCAGCCCTTTATTTTGTTCACCAATCAGATAACCGGTAGCATTATCAAAGTTGAGTACTGCTGTTGCAGAGGCCTTGATACCCATCTTGTGCTCAATTGAACCGCAGTTCACTGCATTGCGCTCACCGACACTTCCTTCAGCAGTTGGGAGGAACTTCGGTACGATGAACAGTGAAATACCTTTTGTACCCGCAGGTGCATCTGGCAGACGAGCAAGCACGATGTGTACAATATTTTCAGTCAGGTCATGTTCACCCGCAGAAATAAAGATTTTGGTACCGGTTATTTTATAGGTACCATCAGCCTGAGGTTCAGCTTTAGTCTTTAATTGACCCAGATCGGTACCGCACTGGGGCTCAGTTAAACACATGGTCCCTGACCAGGTACCTGCAACCAGAGGTGGCATGTAAATATCTTTCTGCTCTTCAGTCCCGAATTGTAAAATAGTATTCATGCAACCCATGCTTAAGCCCGGATACATGGTAAACGCCCAGTTGGCTGTGCCCATCATTTCCGACTTGATCAGATTGAGTGACATAGGGAGACCCTGTCCACCATACTGCTCCGGATAAGACAATCCCTGCCAGCCGCTTTGTACAAACTGGTCATATGCTTCTTTATAGCCTTTAGGGGTAGTGACTTCACCGTTGTTCCAGTGACAGCCTTCATCATCGCCGGTTTGATACAGGGGGGAAATTACGTTTTCACAGTAATCTGCTGCACCTTCTAGAATCATGTCGACGGTATCACTATCAGCCAGTTCACCATTGGATAAAGTCTGGTAATGGGCTGGATAATCAAAAACTTCGTTCATCAAGAAGCGTGTATCACGCAGGGGAGCTTTATATGCTGGCATGGGTCTTAATCCTAATCTAGAAATTGTTTTGGATTATCTGGTGTATGTATTCAATTATTCATAAATTCTATAAAAATACATTGATATGACAGCAAAATTAAAATGTCAGAAAAGCTAATCTAAGCACAATTGCCAATCTTAAATGGACTTGAGCTTGTTAAAATAAGCCGGATTATCTGTACAGATTAGTTTGCAGTTTTTTAGTTTAAATTATAAATAAATAAGGTGTTTAGAAAAACCTCATGAAATTACAATATTTAACCTTGTGCCTGTTAGGTTTAAGTCTGGGGGCGTGTACACAGCATGTCATTAAAACCAGTCCGGATGCTGCTAAAAGTGCTGGACAGCGCGCGATACATGGTCTTAATTCCATGCTTGAAACCTCGAGCTATGATTATCGTGGCCAATTCTTAGTAAAAGCATCTGCGTTACAAGATATAACTAAAACTCAGGAGGAACAGAAGAAATCGGATCGGTTTGACCACACATTGCAAAAGCAGATTGACCAGTTTTTAAAGAAACAGCATATTTCTCTTACAACACAACAAAAGCAGCAACTTTATCAGGCGATGGACAAGGAAGCTGATCGTTATAGAGCAGCGAGTACAGTTTCCGGGCGCCAGTTTGATGTTTGGGCGTTAAATCTGCTGAGTAATATTCAGTTTGATTATGCTGGTTCAGTACATTATCGCCAGAAACTGGCGTCTCTTAATCTAACGGCAACCTATAAAAAACCGACTCTGCTGGTACAAGCCAAAATTCCAATGGTCGTGGACTTTAAAGATTATAAGTTCTATAGCAATTATTTTGCGCTTATGCCTTATCTGGTCAATCAAGACAGTCAGAGCAGCTTTACCTATATTGACTTTTCCAAATATAAAAGTGATATCAATAAAGTAAACCTGCAAGAACTGGCTGAGTACTTTAAGCAGATGAATGCAGTCGCTTACTTGCTGGCAGAGCCGCAACAGATACATTCGCTCGCTCTAACGGCTCAAGACCGTCAACAAGGCCTGGTTGAGAAAGTCCGGTTAAATACCACTCTTGAAGCCATTTCTTTACAATCAAGTCTGTTTAGTCAGCTCAACAAAGAGTACTTATTTCATACCGTCTTAGGTATGCCAGTACAGTCTAAAGTCAGTCAAATAGCAACCGATGCTGCTAGAGAAAAGGATGACTTTTCACACAAGGTAGAACTGGATATTTTATCTTCTGAAACAGGTGGTAGCGCCGAAACAGAAGCTTACCAGTCACGTGTATTATTAACCCAGTTGGTTAATGAGCACTTGAACCAGTTACAACGTCCTGATATGGCAACAGACAGTGCTGTTGAAACCAGTTGCATAACAGACAGCCATAAGAACTGTAGAGATGCAGCCCAACTGGTAGAAGATTCTGGTCATTTAGATACTGCTAAAGAGCAGACGTATACAGCGGCTGAAGAGGAAGCGAGCGGTTACCTAACCAAAGAGGAATGTCAAACATTGCTTCAACAGTCTCAGCAGATTGCTATGGGGCAGCTGAATGCTTGCCGAAATGAGTATGGTTTAGATGCTTTTCAAAAAAATGTAAAAGATAAGGGAACACTTTATAGTCTCAATGAAGCTTTGCTGAATTTACAGAAGGTATTTACCCCTTATGAAAAACAGCAGTTGACTACAGCTGAGGAATTTACCGGTTTATGGAAGAATCACCAATCCGATATACAGCAGGCAATGAAGGGGCTTCATCGGCAGACACCATTACAGGTGGATGTTGGACTAGACCAGCAGGGCCGGGTAGTACAGATTAAATATGGCTTGCAGTACACAACACAAAAATATGGTGTACTGAATATAAAAGCTGACATGGATATTTTAAATTATGGTAATGCTACCAAAATTGACCGTGCCCAGTTGCGTAATGCCAAGTCGATTGAAGAAGTCAGTAAAGGCTCAATGTTTGAAAACCTGATTAAAGGATTAGGGCGCTCTATGGGTGAAGACGAGTCATCCAGAACCCATACTCGTAATGAAATGCCTGATTTTGAGCAGCAGGTACATAAGCTGGCAGAAAAGACTTACGCACGTACTCACTCTTACCAGCAAACTTATCAGACTGTTTTCCTGATGGAACTGGCAGTTCAACAGCCAGAACTGCTGAATAATTACAGTCCGCAGGCATTACAAGAAATCTCTCAGGTTTATGCGTATCGTTATCAGGACGCTGATCAGAACACACCAGATACACAAGAACTGGCAAAAATTAAAATCTTGCAGGAAAAACATCAGCTCAAGGAAAGTATCCAGTTTGATGAGGTTTTGGGTAAAAGCGTAGACAAAATGGTCTCGGAAGTGATTACAGATGCTGAAGACCGTCAAAACTGGAACAAGCTGGCAACCCAGTACAAACAGCCCCAAGCTCTCTTTATTCAGTATTATATACAGCGTTTTGATGAGGAATATGAAGTTGAGCCAGCTAGCCGTCCCTTTCTGAAAGCAGCCGCAACAGTACTGGCGCGTGCATATAAAGACACTACCCAGAATAATCTTTCAGTAAAAAGTATTCAGCAGCTGACTTTAGATCAGGCCGATTATATTGACTTCGATTTATACCAAGAGACTTATCAAAAATTAAAGCAGCATGTTAAATAAGGCAGTTTAATTCTCTATTATAAAAAGAACCTCAGTTGAGGTTCTTTTTATATTTAATCTAGAAAATCCTGCAATTCCGGTTTAACACCGTGCCAGATTGAAAATGATTCAATTGCTTGTCCAACTAGCATGCCATACCCATCGGCATACTTTACTCCGCGTGCTTTGGCTTGGTCCAGAAAGCTTGAAGCTTTGCCATAAGCCATCTCATAGGCATAGTGAAAGCTCAGACTTTCAGGTAGAACCAGTGCTTCACCAGTTAAACTGGCTGAAGTTGCATTAATCACTAAGTCAAAGTTTCCACTCAGTTCGTTTAATGCCATGGCCTGTAACGTGGTTTGTGGTACGGCTTGCTGCAAATCCTGAACCAGCTGTTCAGCACGACTTAAGGTACGGTTAGCTATAACAATCTTTCTGGCACCTGCCTGAGCCAGAGGATATATCACACCGCGAGTAGCGCCACCTGCCCCAATAATCAGAATTTGACTATTTTTTAGTGGCCAGCCCAAAGCAGTAATGGCGGCCACTAAGCCCTGCCCATCGGTATTGTCTCCATATAGCTGGTCATTTTCCCGCCATAACGTATTGACTGCTTTGGCAATCTTGGCACGTTCAGTCAGTACATCACATAAGGCAAATGCTTCTTCCTTAAAAGGTACCGTCACATTCATGCCTCGGCCGCCTTGTGTAAAAAAAGCTTTAACCGAAGTTTTAAATGCATCAGGTGCTGCCAGTTGTTTGACATAATTTAGGTGAATGCCGGTTTTCTGGGCAAAAGCCTGATGAAGCTCAGGAGAGCGGGACTGCTCAATCGGGTTACCAATGACGGCAAACTGCTGATTCATCTCACAGTATCCATTAAATGAAATGCAGACAATATACGTCAATCAGTAATTTTTGCCCACTGAAGTTAAAAACGGTTTCAATCAAAACTGAAAGCTGAAAATGAATAAAATCCTTAAGCTGACTCAAGGATCACAAATCGAGCGGATAACATCAATGAGGACCGTAACCAGACTTAAAGCCAGTGCAATACCAGCAATCACACTGACTGTTATGGATACGCCATCTGAGATCGTATTATCAGAGACAATTGTTACAGCGATGGAACATAGAAGAATAGAGAAAATACACCATGACAAAATCACAGTATGATTATTTGATTTTCTTAACATTATTTTGCTCAAGATAACCTGTTTAATAGTAGCGGTATAACTCGGCAGACATATCATTACCTTTTCATAGGTAAGAGCGACAACCGGGCCTAAAGAAATAGGCTAATGTATTCTCTTCATAAACATGCAAATATGCACCAAGAGAACTGATCTATAATCAGGATCAATAGCCTGACCAAGTACATAAAGTGTACCTGATATTTTTTAATTTATAAGTATTAAAATGCTAATGAATGAAACACTATGTGAAGCTGTTTAACAAAGTGCAAAGATGTAATTTAAAATTGCATAAAAAAGCTGCTTTAAATAAAGCAGCTCCCATACTTTAAATGCTGAATATTATTGCAGTTCATTCAGCCAGTCATGAGGTTTTAAATAATAATCAGTCAGGCGTTTTTCTGGCGAATCCTGTTCCCATTCAGGGCGATATGACCAAGCGGCCAGATTTGGCAAACTGACCAGAATGGATTCAATTCGTCCGCCAGTTTGCAGGCCAAACAGAGTGCCACGGTCATAGACCAGATTATATTCAACATAGCGACCACGACGGTACAGCTGGAATTCACGCTGTGCTTCAGTATAAGGTTTTTCTTGGTTCTTTTGAAAAATTGGTAAAATCGCCTCAAGGTAACCGTTACCTACAGCTTGTATATATTTAAAGCAGGTTTCAAAATCCCACTGGTTTAAGTCATCAAAAAACAGGCCTCCTACTCCGCGTTGTTCGTCACGGTGCTTCAGGTAAAAGTAGTCATCGCACCATTGTTTATGTTCGGTGTATACCTCTTCACCAAAAGGCTGGCAGAGATCATGGGCTTTCTGGTGCCAAGCCCGTACATCTTCATCATCTGGATAAAAAGGAGTAAGGTCAAATCCTCCACCAAACCACCAAACCGGATCTTGGCCTTCTGGTTCAGCAATAAACAGACGGACATTTGCATGTGAGGTTGGGACATTCGGATTTTTAGGATGAATGACCAGTGATACGCCTAGAGCCTGTGCTTTGGCACCTGCAATTTGAGGATGACGTTCGGTAGCTGATGCTGGAAGTCTGGAGATATTGATGTGAGAGAACATCACTCCACCTTTTTCAATCACTTCGCCATTTTGCAATACGCGCGAGCGCCCACCACCACCTTCAGGGCGCTCCCAGTCATCAATTACAAATTGCGCCGTTCCGCCGCCGGCCTGTTCCCGCTGCTCTAACCCGGCACAGATACGTGCCTGCAGATCAAGAAGAAATTCACGAACACGTTGAATATCAGCTGAAGTTGGATTCTGCATGATGACCCTCGAGGGAGAAATAAAAAAGGTTAATCACATCAAAGCATAAAGACATAGAAAAAGTAAGGGATTTTTTCTAATAATATTGAAAAAATCCCTTAAGTTTTTATTTTATCTGGTTTAAAGAAAGTGAATTAGAAGTCATCTTTTTTATAAAGATGTGACATACGCTTATGTTTAGTTTTTAAATATTCTTCATTAAATGGATTTAAGCCCACAGTTAATGGAATACGGTCTACCACGTTTATACCCTGATCCTGCAGCGCTTTAATCTTTAATGGATTATTGGTGATCAGACGTACCTGTTTAACTCCAAGATGATTAAGCATAATTGGACACATATCATAATGACGCGCATCTGCGGGCAGATTTAGCATCAAATTGGCATCGACAGTATCATGACCCTGATCCTGCAGGGCATAGGCACGGATCTTGTTAGTCAGGCCAATCCCGCGTCCTTCCTGACGCAAATACAGGATCACACCTTGACCTGCTTCATTGATTAACTGCTGGGTCGCCTGTAATTGTGGACCGCAATCGCATTTAAGTGATGCAAAGGCATCTCCAGTAAGACATTCAGAGTGAATACGGACCAGCACCGGGCCATCTGGCGGAGTTTCCAGCCCTTTGGAAAGTGCCACATGTTCCTCACCGGTATCCGGATCCTGAAATACACTGATCTTGAACTCACCAAACTTGGTGGGTAATTTGGATGTGGCAACAAATTCAATCGGCACAGCTCAGCTCGTCTTTGTCATAGAAAATCGCTAAAGTATAGCCTAATGCTCGGCTATTGGTAGAATTGCGATACTGAAATTATTGATAAGATTTTCTTTTTTGTAGAAAGCACACAATAATAGTTGATAAATAGTAAGATTATTCAGGATAATCCTGTGCACTAAACAACGCCCTATGAGATAATGCTCGAAATTACGTCGCTAGAAATGTGGCTGATGGAAGGTGATTTCTTTCGATAATTTATCGATTTAACCCGTTTACCTAGCTTAGATTTGCCCGGCTTTAGAAGGCTTTGCCACATATGCTGTATACCGAAATTCCCACTCAACGCCCCGTAATCTCCTTGTTAGAGGGTATTGATCATCCGCAACAATTACGTGAGCTTCGCCAAGAACAACTGGCTCAGGTTGTAGATGAGTTGCGTCAATATATTTTATATGCGGCCGGACAAAGTGGCGGGCACTTTGGTGCAAACCTGGGTGTAATTGAACTGACCGTCGCCCTGCATTACTGCTTTAATACACCAGATGACCGCTTGATCTGGGATGTAGGTCATCAGGCCTATCCGCATAAAGTACTGACTGGCCGGCGCGAACAAATTACTACAATTCGTGCCAAAGATGGTCTGGCAGCCTTTCCTGCACGAGATGAATCTGAATTCGATACTTTTGGTGTGGGACATTCATCCACAGCAATTTCTGCCGGCCTGGGTATGGCACTTGCACGTCGTTATCAAAACAATCCGTGTGAAGTGGTATGTGTGGTGGGCGACGGTGCCATGACTGCGGGCATGGCTTTTGAAGCCATGAATGACGCAGTGGCTCATGATGCTGATCTGATCGTAGTGCTCAATGACAATGACATGTCAATCTCACAAAGTACCGGCGGTTTTGCCAAACATCTGGCTGCAATCTGGGAAAAAGGACAATTTGTCAATGTTGATGAAAATGGTGAGGCTTATGTACAGCCGCACCCACAGTGGATTTATAATTCACGTCTGCATCAATCAGCGACCAGTGCGGCTGATAACCTGTTCAAAGCTATCGGATTCGACTATTTTGGTCCTTTTGATGGTCATAATATCGACCAGCTGGTTCAGGTGTTTAATGCCCTGAAAAAACGCAAAGGTCCACGTCTGGTTCACATATATACCAAGAAAGGAAAAGGGTTTATACCTGCCGAAGCTGATCCGATTACTTATCATGCTATTAGCAAGTTGCCTGCCCAGCCAACCTTGGCGACTAAAAAGGCCCCACCTAAATATTCAGAGATTTTTGGGCAGTGGTTATACGATCAGGCAGCGCAAGATAAGCGTCTCATGGCAATCACGCCTGCCATGTGTGAAGGTTCGGGTATGGTTGATTTTGCTCGGGACTATCCGGAACGCTTTTTTGATGTGGCAATTGCAGAGCAGCATGCCGTTACGCTGGCTGCCGGTATGGCTTGTGAAGGCCTCAAGCCTGTCGTGGCCATTTATTCTACTTTTCTGCAACGCGGTTATGATCAGCTGATTCACGATGTCGCATTACAGAATCTGGATGTTACTTTTGGAATTGACCGGGCCGGTCTGGTAGGTGAAGATGGTCCAACCCATGCAGGGGCTTATGACTATGCTTATATGCGGACTATTCCAAACATGATCATTATGGCACCTAAAGACGAGAATGAATGCCGTCAGATGCTACATACAGCCTATGTCTATCCAGGACCTGCTGCGGTACGTTATCCACGGGGTTCAGGCTTAGGTGTAAATGTTCAGCAGGAAATGAGCTTGCTGGAGCTTGGCCGTGCTGAATTACTGGCTGAGTTTAATCCGCATCATGAGCAGCAGATCAGTATTCTGGCGTTTGGAAGCCGGGTACAGGCTGCACTCGAAGCAGGACAGGAACTGGCCGCTGCGCACAAACTTGGTGTTCGTGTAGTCAATATGCGTTTCGTGAAACCGCTAGATGAAGAAATTATTCAACAGCTGGCCGGACAGACCACATTATTTGTAACTGTAGAAGAACATGCAGTGATGGGCGGCGCAGGTAGTGCTGTTAATGAGTTCCTGGCCGAGGCCCTTCTTGTGAAGCCAGTGTTAAATCTGGGGCTGGCAGACAGCTTTATGCCACAGGCTTCTCATGCGCAAATGTTAGAGGAAAGCGGCCTCGATGCACTCGGTATTCAGCGCTCGATTGCACAGTGCTGGGCCAAGCTGACTTTACATCCGTAAAACAGGCTCTAAAATTTAACAACATTTTCTCCCTAAAAGCGCATTCATTTGATAAAATGAATGCGCTTTTATGCACTATTCTTTGTCAAAATTTTTCTATTCTGTAGTGGGTGTTCAATGGAACCTATGGTGGTGATGGCTGCGCGTGCGGCTCAAACAGTTGGTCAAGAGCTTTTAAAAGCGCATCAAAATCGTCATAAGCTCGATCTACAAGTGGAAGAAAAAGGAATTGATGGTCCAGTAACGCGTGTAGACCGTTATCTGGAACAGTTAACTATCGATACACTTCGTAAAAGTTACAAAAATCACAGTTTCTTGGGTGAAGAGTTCGGTCTTCAGGAAGGAAAAGGTCACGATGCCGACTGGTGCTGGGTGATTGATCCGCTGGATGGAACTTTAAACTTTATTCATGGTTTTCCACATTTCTGTATTTCCCTTGCGGTTCAGCATAAAGGGATTACCCAGCATGGCGTAATCTACGATCCGGTAAAAGATGAGTTATTCTCTGCCAGCCGTGGCCGCGGAGCAATGATGAACCAGCGCCGCATTCGTGTAAATGTTAAGGACAGCCTGGACAATACCTTCCTGGCAGTAGGTCATCCTTACCGTACTCAGCGTGCTGGTGAAGTAGTATCTTATGCCGAGCAGCATTTTGCTTCTTTGCTGGCTGTGACTAAAGCTGGTGCACAAATTCGCCGTGGCGGTTCTGCTGCGCTGGACTTGGCTTATGTGGCTGCTGGCCGCTTTGATGGCTTTTTTGAAGTTGGTCTGAAGCCATGGGACATTGCAGCAGGTGAGCTCTTGGTTAAAGAGGCGGGTGGTACTGTAGTGGATGCGCGTGGTGGTTCTGAATCCATGTCAAATGGACAGGTCTTGGCATCTTCAATGAAAATGTTAAAACCGTTGATGCAAACTGTAGTTCCTGCTTGGGGCGATGCAGCTAAATAAACTCTGCAATAACGTTTAAACAGCCCTCAATTGAGGGCTTTTTACTTAATGGTACGATGTATATATCAAGGTTTGTTTCTCTATACAAGTTTCCACAAATGCTGAATTAAGGTTTTTTAAAAATTAATTGTATAAAAAATAATCTAAATTAACTTAAAAATGAGTCAATTACTGCTAAAACCGCTCTTTATTTTAGATTTAATCGAAAAAAATGATTACTTTTTAAAATGTTTCTGGTATCATGCTGTCACGCACTTAAATTTCCGTTCATTACCTGAACATTCTCTTCTAATCATTGTGTATGCGCGTACTGTCCATAGAGAGGACTATTCCTCGCGCCCCAATCGCTTAAGCGATTCTTTCAGGTTGCGGCCGTAATCATGCGTGCGTTTAATCCACATCGTCGTTATTCGGATCGCTGCTGAATTCTATATTTTTTCAGCTTCTAGTCGCTGTGCCGCTTTGTGCCGATGTCCATATTTGTATTTATTAAATGGAGCACCCAAAACAGGGTGAACACTCTCTATGAGCAAAACTTTTGCTGAATTTTCTTTACATGAATCTCTTACCCAAGCACTGACAGACTTGGGCTTTACAGCGCCAACTGCTGTACAAGAACAGGCGATTCCTGCTGCCTTAGAAGGCAAAGACCTTCTTGTTTCAAGCCAAACTGGCTCTGGTAAAACTGCGGCATTCTTATTGCCAACATTAAATGCTCTTGCTGATCAAGATACTTTCCTGCCGTTTAAAGAACGTATGCGTGCAGTGACTCAACCGAATATTCTGGTGATTTCGCCTACTCGTGAATTAGCCCAGCAGGTTTGTCAAGATGCAATCGCGCTGGTACGTCACATGAAAGGTGTACGTATTGCTGCGATCATGGGCGGTATGCCTTTTGGTAAACAAATCCAGCAGTTAAAAGGTGCGCAGGTTGTAGTGGCCACTCCAGGCCGTCTGCTTGACCTGGTAAACCGTCGCCAGATTAAACTGGATAAAGTTGATGCGTTAATTGTAGATGAAGCTGACCGTATGCTTGACTTGGGCTTTTCTGAAGACCTGGAAGCGATCAGCGAACTTGCTCTAAACCGCAAGCAGACTTTAATGTTTTCTGCAACTTTTGCTGATCGTATTATTCGTCTTGCTGAATGCATGATGAAAGATCCAATGCGTATTGCTATTGAAACAGGTCATTCAACCAATACTGATATCACCCAGACATTACACTGGACTGATGGTTTTGAGCACAAGAAAAAATTGCTGACTCACTGGTTAGAAGACGAAACTCTGGATCAGGCTGTTGTGTTTGCAAGCACTCAAGAAGATACCGACATGCTGGCTGAAGAACTGGCTGAAGCGGGTCACTCTGTTGTTGCATTACATGGTGCGATGCCACAAACCGTACGTAACCGTCGTCTGCGTAGTATTCGTGAAGGCCGAGCTAAAATTCTAGTGGCAACTGATGTAGCTGCACGTGGTCTGGATGTACCCACCATTTCACACGTAATCAATTTCGGTTTACCGATGAAGCATGAAGATTATGTACACCGTATTGGTCGTACTGGTCGTGCTGGCCGTACCGGTAAAGCCATTACACTGGCAACTTACCGTGAACGTGGCAAGATCCGTGCTCTAGAAGATTACCTGGAAACTCGTCTGAATGTTTCAGAAATTGAAGGCCTAGAGCCATCTCCACCGCCGGCTCGTCCACGTCGTGAAGGTGGTGGCGGTAAACGCCCGGGCGGCCGTGATGGTGGCCGTGGCGGTTTTGGTGGTGGTCGCCGCTTTGAAGGTGAATCAAACTTCAAACGTCGTGAAGGCGGTCGTGACGATCGTCCTCGTCGCAGTTTTGATGATAAACCGCGTGGCGAACGTCCATTTGGTGATGACCGTCCTAAGCGTGATTTTGGTGACCGTCCAGCCCGCCGTGATTTTGGTGATCGTCCACAGCGCAGCTTTGATGACAAGCCACGTGGTGAGCGTAGCTTTGGTGGTGCTGAACGTCCACGTCGTGAATTTAATTCAGACCGTCCACAACGTAGCTTTGGTGATCGTCCGCAATCACGCAGTTTTGGTGGTGAAGACCGTCCACGTCGCAGCTTTGATGACAAACCACGTGGCGAGCGTAATTTTGGTGGCGATCGTCCACGTCGTGAAGGCGGTTTTAATGACAAACCACGCTTTGACTCAAATGATGACAACCGTGGAAACCGCGTAGATTATAAACCACGCACTGGTGGATTCCGTGCTGCGGGCGACCGTAGTGAGCGTCCAGCCGGTGGAGACCGTCCACGCCGCAGTTTTGATGACAAACCGCGTGGCGAGCGTAGCTTTGGCGGTGAAGACCGTCCACGTCGCGACTTTGGCGGTGAGCGTCGCCGTAAATTTCAAGACTAAGCTGTAATAAAATAAAAAAGCCAGTTCCTGAACTGGCTTTTTTTATACTTTTAATTTAATTAAGTTTAATGGGCCAACATCTTATTTTTATAAAAATAATGAACCAATAAAAAAGAAGCGGTATCAAACGATTTATTTTGTATATGTCACTTTAAACTTCTTAAATATCAAGTTATAGCTTTCAAGTTTAAAGTCTTTTCAAATCTCGCTATTTGAATCAAATAGAATGATCTTGGTATTTTTTCTTAATCCTTTGGCACTCTCATAGGACAAATTGTTAAAATACAACCAAGTTTCAATGGTTCGATGCTATAGTAGGCGGGCTGAAAAAGGCAGGAAATTCTCAGTTATGAATTACCCAAGTTCTCTTGATACTCGGCCCCTGATTGAAATCAGGAACCTGAGTTTTAAACGTGGGGAACGTATCATTTATGACAATGTTAGTTTAAGCATCCGTCGTGGCCAGATTACTGCAATCATGGGCCCTTCCGGTACAGGTAAAACTACCTTACTACGCCTGATTGGTGGTCAACTTACACCTGATCAGGGCGAGATATTGCTTGATGGCCATAACATTGCCAAAATGTCGCGTTCAGAGCTGTTTAAAGCCCGTGCTCGTATGGGAATGCTGTTTCAAAGCGGTGCATTGTTTACAGATATGACTGTATATGAAAATGTTGCATTTCCATTGCGTGCTCACACGCAGTTGCCCGAGCACCTGATTACTGAACTTGTTGCACTTAAACTCGAGTCAGTCGGTTTGCGTGGCGCCGAACAAATGATGCCTTCTGAACTCTCAGGTGGCATGAACCGTCGTGTTGCACTGGCGCGTGCGATTGCTCTTGATCCTGAACTGATTATGTATGATGAGCCCTTTGCAGGACAGGACCCGATTGTCATGGGGGTACTTACCCGGCTGATCCGTTCTTTACGTGAAGCACTAGATCTGACGACAATTGTGGTTTCACATGACGTTGCTGAGACTCTTTCAATTGCTGATTATATCTATGTGATTGCAGAGGGCAAGATTCAGGGTGAGGGTACACCTGAACAGTTACAGGGTGATGCTTCACCCTTTGTTCGCCAGTTTTTAACTGGTGCTGTGGAGGGGCCTGTGGATTACCAATTTAGCCATCAGGCTTATCTGAAAAATGAGGTTGGTTCATGAATGCCATTGCCTGGTTAGGCCGACTTGTTATTGAACGGGTGCGTGGTATTGGTGTAGCAACCTTGATGTTGCTGCAGATTATATTTTCATTGCCGACCTGGCTTGGGGTAAAGCTATTTATTTGCCAGATGTACCGGGTTGGGGTGATGTCGCTATTGATTATTACGGTCTCTGGACTTTTTATTGGGCTGGTATTAGGACTGCAGGGCTATTCAATTCTGGTGAATGTGGGTAGTGAAGCCATGCTGGGTACCATGGTTGCCTTAACCTTACTGCGCGAATTGGCTCCAGTGGTCGCGGCGCTACTATTCGCTGGTCGGGCTGGTTCTGCACTGACAGCAGAAATTGGTCTCATGAAAGCCACTGAACAGCTTTCCAGTATGGAAATGATTGGGGTAGATCCGCTTAAACGCATCGTTTCACCACGTTTATGGGCAGGTATAGTAAGTCTTCCCATGCTTACCGTAATTTTTGGTGCAGTAGGCATACTGGGCGGCAAACTGGTCGGCGTAGATTTTCTGGGTGTAGATGAAGGCTCTTTCTGGAGTGGAATGCAAAGCAGTGTACAGTTCGGGCATGATGTAGTGAATGGCATCATCAAAAGTATTGTATTTGCATTAATCTGTACCTGGACTGCAGTTTATCAGGGCTATGCCTGTGAACCGACTTCAGAAGGCATCGCTACTTCAACCACCCGCACAGTAGTTTTTTCTTCATTATGTGTTTTAGGTTTTGATTTTGTGTTGACTGCGGTCATGTTCGGAGGGGTTTGATGAAATCACGTATTAGTGAGCTGGCCGTAGGTATTTTCGTTATTCTTTTCGGCATCGCTCTATTTTTTCTTGCCATGAAGGTCAGTGGTCTGGCAGGTACCAACTTGCGTGACAGCTATGAAATGAGTGCTCAGTTCGACAACGTAAACGGACTGAAACCCAGAGCTAAAGTTACCATGAGTGGTGTCACAATTGGACGTGTAACCGATATTACCCTAGATCCAGTGTCGCGTCTGGCCAAGGTGGATTTTGAGCTTGATGGTAAACTCACAGGTTTTAATCCTGAGCAGTTAAAAACTGTACAGCAAAATGCCATAGAGGAATTACGCTACAGTAGTGAATATGCTGCTGCGGCACCGGCACAACAAAAAGCTATGGAACAGCAACTGATCAGTAACATGAAATCCATCACTAGTATTGATGAAGATGCTTATATTATGGTAGCTACCAATGGATTGTTAGGCGAGAAATATCTGAAAGTTGTTCCAGGCGGTGGACTGAACTATGTCAAACGTGGTGAAACAATTGCCAATACGCAGGGCACTATGGATCTGGAAGATTTAATCAGTAAATTTATTACAGGTGGTGCGGGTAAATCATCAGAAAGTTCGACAACTGAAACGGCTGAAGCAAATAATGCTCAGACTTCATTTGTCGAGTAATGTAGAGGAGTGATTGAGTGAAAACCTTATTTAAACAAACCCTGACAGCAAGTGTATTAACCAGCTTATTGGCAGGTACAGTATTTGCTGCACCTTCTGAAGCTCCTCCGGCTTTCATTAAACGTGTAGCAGATGGGTTGATTGGCCGTTTAAAAGCTGACCATAACAAGCTGCAAACTAATCCGGCTGCAGTCAAAGCCATTGTACGTGAAAACCTGGACCCTTACATTGATTCCCAGGCATTTACACGTATTGTGATGGGTACTTACGCAACCAATCAATACAGTTCAGCTGCCCAGCGTGCTCAATTTGAGAAAAATTTCCGTGAAACTCTGATTGAAAATTATGGCAGTGCTTTTGCAAAATATAGTAACCAGTCTTACAGCATTCGCCCTTATAAAGCCACTAACAGCAAAAATCCTGTAGTTACTGTCGACTTTAACAATAAGGGCGAGAAAATTCCGGTCTCTTTCCAGCTGGTAGATAAAGGTACGCAATGGAAAATCCGTAATATCAATGTCTCTGGTATCGACTTGGGCTTGCAGTTCCGTAATCAGTTTGCAGCTACGGTAAAACGTAATGGTGGTAATCTGGATAAAGCAATTGCAAACTTCCAGCCGGATGCAGATGCTGCAGTCAGTCAGGCAAAAAAATAAGATTTAGTTAGGGCAGGTGCAGAGTGGTTGAATTGATTGGGCAGGAGCTTAAGGTCACTGGGAAAATTGATTACGCTAATGCGGAACAATATTATCAGCAGGGCCTCAAGCTTATTCAGTCTCAGCAGCATTACCCACTTACAGTTAACTTGGCTGGACTAGAGCATGGGAGTACGCTGGCCTTAGCGGTGCTGATCCGCTGGTTAAGGCAAACTCCACAGGCTCAGGGTTTGCAATTTAAGGGCGTGCCAGACAAGATGATGAAAATCATTCAGGCTTGCCATCTGGAAAATGATTTGCAACTGCTCAGCTAAACTGAAATTAGAAAAGCACCATAAGGTGCTTTTTTTATATCCATTTTTTCCAGCGGAAGTAAATTAAGGGGCCTACAAAAAAGGCAATCAATATACTGATGACTACCATGAAACTGGTGGTGCCTTTAGCAAATGGAAGCACATCAGTATTCATGCCATAAACACTGGCAATCAGCATCGGTGGCGCCAGCATACTAGGTAAAATCGAGAAGCGACGGATCGTATCGCTCTGTTCAGTATTAATAAATCCTGAAGTTGTATCCAGCAGGAAGCGAACCTTTTGAAAGAGGAAGGCATCATGTTCAACCAAAGAACGTACATCTTCACTTAATTCACGAATATCTGCATCATAAATATGACTGCTCAGAGCACGCGGACGCGATAAAAAAGTTAGCACCCGGCGCAGGTCAATCAGGCAAAGCTGGGCTTTACCCAGTGTATCTTCTTGCTGGGCTAGCCGCGTAATCATGTCGTCCAGATCCAGAATCTGTTCGCGATGATGATTATTTAAGACCTCAGTAGAGTACTTTTCCAGATCCCTATGGATATCTTCTAATATATCCGCAAGTTCATCCAGTTTGGCTTCTAATAACCCTAATAAGATCCAGGTCGGATCTTTATAATCCATTTCATAGTCATTACGGCGCGCACGTGCCCGGAATGCCCGGAATGCCACCAGTTTTTCGCCACGTAATGTGAATAGATGATTTTTATGTAAAATAAAAGCCACAGTCTGTACGGTAGCCAGTCGGCTCATTCCATCTTCAGTCTCATTATCGACTTGGTAATTTTTATTTTTCGTTAAAAAATAGGTACTGATATGCAAAATTCCATCGTCATCGCGGTAGAATCGTGCTGATGAAGAAATGTCTTCTAGAGACTTTAAAGTCGGTAAATTTTGGTTATAGGCATCTACGACCCATTGCTGTTCCTCCTGTGAGGGCGCAATCAGGTCAATCCATACAAGTTCTGGATGTAAATCAAAGCCACCATTAATAGTGGCATCTTCCAAACTACCGCGCTCTGTGGCGTAAAAGGCTTCAAGCATATCTTTGGCTCCCTTGCGCAGTATTGGCGTTCAAGATGGGTGAGTATTTTAGACAAGGATTGCCGGAAAAACACACCCCAACAGAGATTTTTTTAGTCTCCTTTGCAATTCTGCTTTAAGCTTACTTGAAAAGTATGAAAAATTTACAACATGGTCAACATATTATGAAAGCTATTGGTGTTTTTTGTGGTTCTGCCATTGGAACGGAGCCTGTTTTTTTAGAAACGGCCCAAGCAGTCGGACAGGCAATCGCCCAGCGTGGGCAGACTTTGGTTTATGGTGGGGGACGTTCCGGCTTAATGGGTGTTATTGCAGATAGCGCCCTACAGGCAGGGGGAGCAGTGATTGGCGTGATTCCCCATGCTTTAGTTGACCGTGAATTGGCACATCCAGACCTGACTGAATTGCATGTCGTTCAGAACATGCATGAGCGAAAAACTAAAATGTCAGAACTTTCAGACGGTTTTATTGCACTGCCGGGTGGCGCTGGAACCTTGGAAGAAATATTTGAACAATGGACATGGGCTCAGTTAGGGATTCACCAGAAGCCTTGTGCTTTTTTAAACCTGGATGGCTTTTATAATGATCTGCTTAAAATGATTCAGTTTACAGTCGATAAAGGTTTTACCCATAGCCGGTTTGTTGAAAAATTAATTGCCTCGGACAATATCGAACAAATCTTGCAGCAGTTTGACCAGTATCAGCCGCCTGCACCGAAGTGGGGAACTTCTGGCGTAAATCCATAAGGCAAATTGATGAAAAAAATTACTGTGGCAGCTGCCGTAATTCTAAATAAAGAGCATGAATTACTGGTAGTACGTAAGCAAAATACTCAATATTTTATGCAAGTTGGTGGCAAGCTGGAAATAGATGAGCCGCCAGAGCAAACAATTATCCGCGAGATTCAGGAAGAAATTGGTTGCGAGGCACAAGTAGAGCAGTTTATTGGCCGTTTCGAAACACAGACAGCTAATGAGCCTGACCATGAGCTGATCAGTTACCTATATGTGGTTGCTATAGCCCAGTCACCCCGGATTGCCGCAGAAATTGCTGAGATGAAGTGGGTCAGACTGGATGATCAGACCACTTTGCTTGCTCCGCTGACTCGTGAGATTGTTATACCTTGGTGTGAGCAGCAATTGCTGGAAAAAACCTAGGCTGTTTCTGCGGCTGCAATACACGCAGCAAAAATATGCTGGCAGCCCAGCTGGGTCAGGGCTTGAGCCAAGGCCGAAAGTGAGCTGCCTGTAGTCACTACATCGTCTAGCATTAATACCCGGCGGTAACGCCGGCGTTCGGTGAGGATCGGCTGAAATTGCATTTCAATCTGGTTCAGACGTTCGAGTCGCGATAAGCCTTTTTGCGAATGCTGAGCCAGCCGAATTACAGGTTGCCAGACCGGAACATTCAGCTCACGGGCTAGAATTTTTGCAATGACCAGTGACTGATTATAGCCGCGTTCAATTAAACGTTCGGTTGATATGGGCATAGGCACAATGGCCTGAACTTTAGGTAACCTGAGGGTTAGTATCGATGCAGTCAGTAACTGCTGATAGTTTAACTGCTGCTCATATTTAAACTGCTGGATGATGCGATCTATTGGATACTGATAGCCACAGGCAACATGAATGTCTAATTCTTGTCGTTCTACAGTCTGCCGATACCAAGGCAGCTGTTCCCAGCAATCATGACAAACCCCATGCTGCATTTGTAAACTGCTGCTACAAAGCGGGCAGGGTAGCAGCCGTGAGATAGGCCTGAGTAAAGAAGATGGGTTAAACATAGGCATAACGTGGTGCCTCAGGTAACCAGCGCTTAAGTAAAGCTTCTGCATTTACAGGATAATCCTTGAGGACTTGTTCGGCTACATAGTGTGCCTGAGTCAGCAAATGATCGTCCCGCTCCAGTTTAGCCACGCGAAAGCCCATATCGCCTGTCTGCTTGGTTCCAAGCAATTCTCCTGGGCCCCGCAGTTCTAAATCTTTTTCGGCAATCACAAAGCCATCATTACTTTCCCTTAAAATGGAAAGCCGCTCCTGGCCATTTTGTGAAAGAGGAGTTTTATAAAGCAGGGCACAAAAGCTGGCTTTTGCTCCCCGCCCAACCCGGCCCCGTAACTGATGCAGTTGTGACAGCCCAAGGCGCTCGGCATTTTCTATCACCATAATTGAGGCATTAGGTACATCTACCCCGACTTCAATTACTGTAGTCGCAATCAGAAGTTGTAGTTCATTGTTTTTAAATTGTTGCATGACTGACTGCTTTTCATCAGCTTTCATTTTGCCGTGTACCAGTCCAATATTCAGGCTAGGAAAGCGTTCCTTAATTTCTGCATAAGTCGCTTCAGCAGCCTGGGCATCCAGTGTTTCGGACTGTTCTACCAAGGTGCAGACCCAATAAGCCTGTTTGCCCTCTTGACAGTTGGTAGCAATTCGCTGCAAAACTTCTTCACGGCGGTCAAGTGGTATAGTCACAGTCTGAATTGGTGTACGTCCGGGAGGAAGCTCATCAATCACCGAAGTGTCGAGGTCACCGTAGGCACTCATGGCTAGAGTACGTGGAATTGGTGTAGCTGTCATCACCAGCTGGTGTGGAGTCATCTGTTCAGCCCCTTTGTTACGTAAAGCCAACCGCTGATCGACACCAAAGCGGTGTTGCTCATCGATAATAACTAGACCTAAACGGGCAAACTCGACATTTTCCTGAAACAGGGCATGAGTGCCTACAACCAATTGAGCTAGTCCACCCCGTATAATTGCTTCTGCCTGTGCCCGGGCTTTACCTTTTTGTTTGCCTGATAGCCAAGCCACCTGAATGCCCAGTGGTTCGAACCAGCGTTTGAAATTTAAATAATGCTGTTCAGCCAAAATTTCTGTAGGTGCCATGAGTGCGACCTGCCAGCCGGCTTCTAGGGCATGACAGGCGGCCACTGCTGCAACTAGCGTTTTACCTGCACCTACATCGCCTTGGACCAGCCGTAACATGGGTTGATGCTGCTTGAGATCAATCATGATCTCTTTAGATACTCTTCTTTGAGCGCCCGTCATATTAAAAGGCAGATTAGCCAATAATTTTTTAGCCAGTATTGTGCTGGGTTCAAAAGCGGGTGCTTCAATTTCACGGATATAAGCGCGCCGAGTTAACAGGCTGATCTGATGAGCAACCAGTTCTTCAAAAATAAGTCGTTGCTGTGCGGGATGTGAACCTTGCATTAACTGTTGCATATTGGCATCAATGGGTGGCTCATGAATATATTCAAGCGCTTCTTTTAAGGCGTAACCGTTGGTGAATTTTTCTGGTAAAAGTTCAGGAAGATTTTCGCTGTGCTGCTCGAGAGCTTGGCGTACGTATTCACGTAGCTTGGCTTGAGTTAGGCCCTCGGTAGAAGGATAAATGGCAGTTAAGCGGGTTTTAGGCAGAGCAGTTTGTGCATTGATTTGCTGAATTTCAGGATGGTAAAGTTCCAGTCCACGAGCGCCCACTCTGACTTCACCGAATACCCGCAGCCGGTTGCCACTACGCATTTTATCAATCAGGGCCTTGTAGATATGATAAAAGCGCAATGTAACCTTACCAAAATCATCTTCGAGCAATACCGCCATAGATTTGCGTTTGCCGGGCGGAAAATCGATAGAACTTACCGTTCCTTCAAGCAAATAGCTACGGCCCACGACAAGTTGGTTCATGGGAATAATAGTGCTACGATCTTCATAATCACGCGGAAGATGAAATAGCAGATCATCAGTAGTAAAAATATTCAGTTTCTCGAGTAATGCAGCTGACGCTGTACCGACACCCTGTAATTGATGGACTGTAGCCATGTCCCCCTAACTTAGGTCATACCATGCATATTCTATTTATTGGTTATGGTAAAACATCTCAAAGACTTGCAAAACAGTTATTTGAGCAAGGCCACCAAATTACCACAATCAGCCGAAGTCCGAAATTTGATCCTTATGCCACTCATCTGATTCAGGATGTACAGCAGGCTGACTTCAGCCAGATTCCCCCTGTTGATTGGGTGTATATTTTACTAAGTCCAGACCAAAGTACAGCTGAAGCATATCAACAGACCTATGTATCTCCAATTGAATCGTTAGCAGCTGCTTTAAATGGCCATCCGGTAAAACGTATTGTAGTAGTGTCATCTACCCGGGTCTATGGTGAACAGGCAGGACAGGAAATTAATGATGAAACTACAGTTTATCCATGTGATGAACAGGGCTTTCTATTACAATTAATGGAGCTGAAATGGCAGGCAGCCTGCCCTGAACAAGTGGTAGTTGTGAGGCCGACCGGAATCTATGGTACATCGGTTGCACGAATGCAAAAGTTGGCCCAGAGCCGAAAGACTTATCCAGACCTGCATTATAGCAACCGCATTCATATTGATGACCTGGTAGGTTTTCTGGCACTTCTAATCTGTATTGAAACTCCGCAACTGAGTTATATTGTAACGGATAACCGGCCTTTGCCTTTGCCTAGTATTATTCAGTGGTTTCAGCAGCAGCTAGGATTGCCCATACTGGCCCTTGAGACGCAGCAAGCCAGTGGTAAACAGGTATATGCCAGCCGTATGCTGGACAGTGGTTTCCAGCTTAATTATCCTGACTGTTTTCAGGTCTATGCTGACCTGTTAAGTCAATCAGCTTAACCAGTTTAAAAAAAGCCGCTGTCAGCGGCTTTTTTTAAATTACTTTCTTTTGCGCATCAAGCGGCGTTTAGCTTGCTGTGCAGCCACTGCATTTAAAGCTTCTTGCAGTTCTTCATCACTAAAGTCAGTAATGTGATGCAACATTTGCAAGGTCACTTCATCCAGTACCAGTTTGGCACCTTCGGCCATATTGCTAAAACCGGCATCGAATTCAATTAGGCCATTCTCATTGGTACGGATATATTCTTGCTGGGTTAAGACTTTAATAAAGCTCTGGAACAGGGCCTTATCAAAGAATTCTGGTGAGTTAAATTCATAAAGTACAGACAGGCGCTGACCCAGCAGATGGCTTAAATCTTCAACCTGTTTTGCAGAAATGGTGCCAGAACCCCGTTGCGTAATTAGGGCCAAGGTCATGTAATAACGCTCTAGGCTCTGCTTTACTGGGGCGGCTAATACAACCAGCTGATTATGTTCTTCAGTATTTGGGGCAGAACTGAGCAGATTGCCTTCTTCATCCTGACTCATCAGGCCACCTTGAATCAGGGCATCTGCATTTTGGCAAATCTGCTCTTTCAATTCATCAGTATTCCATTTCAGGAATAACTCGGCCTTCAGGAATGGATATAAAGTACGGATAACACTGATCAGATCGCCGCGGCTGATTTTACCATTGTGCTCAACCAGTGATGCAACCAGAGAAGGCAAAACAAACGAATGCAAAATATTATTGCGGAAATAGGTCAGTAAGACTGCCTGATTATCTTCAATTGCAATAATATCCCCCAGTACATGCTGAACCCGTTTGATCAGTTTTAGTTTCAAGCCATAGGCAATTATTTCTTTACCAGATAAAGGCGTAACCTGAGTACGTTCATCATAAGGCAGTGCAGAAGCCAGACGTCGGTAAGCATCAAGCTGTTTAATACATACTTCTTCATCAAGTGTATGTTTCGGAGTGGCCAGTAAGATGAGTGATAATAACGATACTGGATTAATTACCACCGCACGGTTGATATTTTCTAAAATAGCAACAGCCGAGCTATTAATTGCTTCTGAAACTGCTGCAGGAACCGGATCATCATTTTTCTCGATGACTATATTTTCGGCGCCGTGCTGTTTCAGCAAGTCATCTAGAAACACAGGTTCACCGAAATTTACGTGGACCTTACCAAAAATCCGTTCGATTTTACGCAGGGTCTGCAAGATTCCAAAAATAGATTCAGCTTCTTTTGGTTTGCCCTGCATTTCACCTACATACGTTGCGCCTTCCATGAGACGTTCATAGCCAATGTAGGTGGGTACAAAGGCAATAGGTTTAGCACGTCCACGTAGATGGCTATGCACAGTCATCGCCAGCATGCCGGTTTTGGGTGGCAGCAGACGGCCGGTACGTGAACGGCCACCTTCAATAAAGTACTCAAGCGGTGTATTACGTGAGAGAATGCTATATAGATATTCTTTAAATACCGAAGTATACAGTGCGTTGCCACGAAAAGAGCGACGAATAAAAAATGCGCCCCCACCACGTAACAGCTGGCCCACGAATGGCATATTCAGGTTGTCGCCTGCCGCAATATACGGAACCATCAAACCACGCTTATAAATCACATAAGAAAGCAGCAGGTAGTCGATATGACTACGGTGACATGGTGTATAGATAATTTCATAGTCTTTTGCCAGTTCACGAACAGTATTAAAGTTATGTACTTCTACACCATCATAAAGCTGCGTCCAGAGGCGGGTCAGTGCCATATCGGCAAACCGTACTGCTGAAGCTGAATAATCCGATACGATCTCATTCAAGTAACCAATTGCACGGCGTTCAGCTTCCAGCATGCTAATTTTGCCACGGATGCTTTCACGGCGAATGGCTTCTTGAACATCACGCGATTTGATCAAAGACTGCATCACATTGCGACGGTCAGATAAATCTGGTCCGAGTACGACTTCGCGCTGGCAATCCAGATAGTCATTTAAGGTACTAATAATATAAGTCGCTGCTGAGAGGTTCGGATAATTTTCTTTGGCGTATTCAACTAAGGTACGCAAAGACTGGCCTTCATGAAATTCCAGATACGTTTCACGGCCATGTAAACCAATATTAACCAGCTGTTTGACTTTACCCGGCGTTGCCCAGGTATCTGTAAATAAAAGTTTAAACCAGGAATCTTCTTTATCTGGCGAGCGGCCCCAAAGCACAGTAACCGGCACCAGTTCAATATCGTACTGTGGATACTTGTCGAGAAGCTCAATCAGACGAAGTAAACGTGGTGGAAAATTATGAGCTGGCGGATTTAAAAGATTTTTTTCATCATGATGTTGCAGAAAAAGAACCGAAGCTTTTTCTTTATGCTCGGCAATGACCAGCGGGTCCAATGCCGGAGCAAGCTGTAAACGTCGGGTTTCTGCATCTACAATTAAGGCATTACTGCGAGAATAGTTTTGCAGGACATAACAGGTAATTTTTTTATTAACTTCAGCCAATTCCTGCTCTTCAGCCGGTGACTTGCCTGGAACTTCGCCAATAACATGGGGGGTTACGACAAGGTCAAGCAGCTTGCTTGAAAGCCGCCGATATAACTGACCAAATCCACTCTTGGACATAAAAACTCCTAGCTAGACGACTGAAACCGGTATCCGGTCATCGACTGATTTTGTATTAAATCGAACAGAAAAACGGGTCTGCCATTTTCTGCTAAAACAGAAGAGAATGGCTAGCTTTTATCATTAAAAATCGTATTTTTAGGGATTATAACTCAAAAGTAAATATGGCAGCAGCTCTCAGGAAAGTTTAGCGTTTTACTCAGAAAATATGGCAAAATAGTTTATCTGTCTTGTTTTCGTTCATCATTTCATGGGGCTGTTTCGGTCTTTCATTCATTAAAGGTATCTTATGAATACTTTAACTCAAGAACTTGTTGAGCTTTTAACCCTGGAAAAGCTAGAAGATAATATCTATCGGGGAATAAGCCGCAACCTGGTCGGTAAACGGGTGTTTGGAGGCCAAGTACTTGGACAGGCCTTACGTGCAGCATCTTATACTGCGGACCGTCCCGCACACTCCATGCATGCTTATTTCCTGTTTGGTGGCGATGTTAATGCGCCTATCATTTATGAAGTTGAGCGTCTGCGTGACGGAAAAAGCTTTGTCAGCCGTCAGGTGCGAGCCATTCAGCATGGACGTACCATTTTTTCTGCGATGGTGTCTTTTGCAGAACCGGAAGAAGGTTTGAACTATCAGCATCAGGAACCAAGTTATCCTGCACCTGAAACACTAAAAGCCGAGCAGGAGTTAAAAGAAGGTTTAATCAGCTTTATCCCTGAAAATGTACGTGCCAGCTTTATGCGGGATCGTCATATTGAAATCCGTCCGGTAAATGTAGATAACCCGTTTCAGCCCCAACCTGAAGCGCCTTATTATGCCCACTATTTACGGACCCATGACCAGATTGCAACCGAAGTCGATGAAATTTCCCTGCATCAGGCCATTGTGGCGTTTTATTCTGATTTCACCTTGATGACCACAGCGCTACGTCCACATGGCTTAAGCTATCTTTCACCAAGTCTGCAATGTGCCAGTCTGGATCATGCAATTTATTTCCATCGCCCTTTGCGCGCGGATGAATGGATGTTATATGACATGGAGGCAACAGTCAGTGCCAGCTCACGCGGTTTAAACTTTGGCCGCATGTGGCAAAATGGCCAGCTAGTGTGCAGTACTGTACAAGAAGGCCTGATGCGTTTACGTGAAATTGAAACCCAGTAATATCTGCTAAAATGTACATTCTAAAAGCCCTCCTCAGGGAGTGGCTTTTAAATATTAATAAAAGTCCCTATAAATAGCCTCGATTCTTGTGGAAGCTCATGGCATAGTGCCTGAAAGGGACTACTTGACTACTACTTACTCTAATGAGCCTAAATACACAGATTCTATTTGCTGCCATTATCGGGCTGGCTTTCGGTTTTTTCTTAAAATATAACCCTGACCTCAGTTTTTTTGACAGCAGTATTTATCTGCTCGGCATTGCCAGCAGTATATTTATTGGTTTGCTCAAGATGTTGCTCATTCCACTCATTTTCAGCTCGATTGTGGTTGGTGTTTCTAACCTACAGTCTGGTGGGCAATTGGGCCGGGTCTGGAAAACCACTTTAATTTGCTGTGTGACCACTACAACCCTGGCACTAATTTTAGGTATTGGTTGTGCCCATCTGTTTGAAGTGGGTAAAGGGATGAATATTAATTTATTCCAGGAAGCCATGCAGTCACATCAGACTCCGGATACAATGACGCCGTCTGCTTTTTTTACCAACTTTATTCAAAATACTCTTATTAACCCGTTTAAAGCTTTTAGCGATGGTAATGTGCTGGCTGTAGTAGTGTTTGCATTGTTTTTTGGGGTTGCACTGGTGAAAGGCGGGGAGAGGTTTAATTCGATTCGCGGACTGAGTCAGCAGTTTTTTGATCTAATAATGATGTTGGTCGGCTGGGTCATGAAACTGGCTCCATTGGGTATTCTGGCACTCCTGGCAAAACTGGTCGCGACTGAAGATATTTCTATTTTGAGTCGACTGGCTGAATTTGCTGCAGTAGTAACCGGCACAACAATTTTTCATGGACTGGTAGTCTTGCCGCTACTGCTCTGGATTTTTGGCCGGATGTCACCGATACGCTTTTTCCGTGGTGCACGTATTCCCTTGGTGACAGCTTTTGCAACCAGTTCGAGTTCAGCAGTCATGCCTTTGAGCCTGAAGGCTGCACAGGAAAATCTGGGAGTACGACCTCATATTGCCGGTTTTGTAATTCCTTTGGGCACACAGCTTAATATGGATGGGACGGCTCTTTATGAAGCTGCGGCGGCTTTATTTATTGCGAACCTGATCGGGCTGGACTTAAGCTTGGGACAACAGGTGATTGTTTGCCTGACTGCCATGATTGCTTCATTAGGAGCCCCGGGAATTCCAAGTGCGGGAATGGTTACCATGATTATGGTATTACAGTCAGTAGGTTTGCCTGCCGAAGCAATTGCTATTTTACTGCCGATTGACCGTTTACTTGATACAGTGCGTACTGTAGTGAATGTGCAGGGTGATATGATGATTAGTGTAGTGGTAGACCGTCATAGCCAGCCGGCTAAAGATCTCCAGTCCGAAGTTTAAAAGAACTGTGTTCTGTATTTCCTTAACATGGACTGCAAAGTATTCCTACCGGAGAAAGAATCTATTCCGGTAGGATAATTTCTGTATCTTTACCGGGCTATTCTGGTTTTTGTTCAGCGTGCTGTTCTGGTAAAAAGTCTTCCAGTTCTTCTACAGTATCCGCTTCATCTTCTTCAACTGCTTCTGGAATACTGTCCAGATCAAACTGTGTAGACTGTTCTAGCGTAAAGTTCAGACGACCCGCCATAACACTGGCCAGCTCTTCTAACCCTTGTTTGTTCAATGAAGAAAATAACTGGATCGAAAAATTGAGCTTCATCTTCTTCAATTCCTGCTTGACCTCAAGCAAAGTTTTATTAGCCGGACCGCGGTTTAACTTGTCTGCTTTCGTCAACAGGATATGTACAAACAGTTTCCGGGAATGTGCCCATTCCAGCATCATGGTATCGAAATGCTGTAACGGATGACGGATATCCATGAGTAGTACTAAACCTTGCAGGCTTTCACGGTGAATCAGATAATTTTCCAGTTCTTTTTGCCAGACAATTTTCATGGTCTCTGGAACGGCCGCATAACCATAACCAGGTAAGTCTACCAGACGCTGGTCAGGGTTACCCAGACTAAAAAAGTTGATCATCTGGGTACGGCCAGGCTTTTTAGAGGCACGTGCTAGTTGTTTTTGGTTGGTTAATGCATTAATGGCACTGGATTTTCCAGCATTTGAACGACCTGCAAATGCAATTTCGTAACCGGTATCTTCAACACAAAGCGAAAGCTTGGGTGCACTCATCAGGAATTCGGCTTTACGTAACCAGTTTAGTGCCCGTACAGAGTATTCGGTAATAGCAGGATCCAGCGCTTTTTCATAGCTGATTTTCTGCCTAGGCGCCTGCGCCGTTTTACTGTTTTTAGATTTACCACTGCTGCGATGCATAGCACTTCACTTGCGTTACTGAGATTACAGCGCCTAGTATAAAGGAAGTAAAGGATTCTCGCGAATCTTGTACTATCAAGTTATACAGATTAGCAAAAATTCAGGAAAGATTGAGTAAGGCAATTGCTGAATGAGTAGAGAGATGTGGTTGAACAGGCTGAATATTTAGAACCTGGCCTAATGTATATTGGTTCAGACTCTGATAGAACTGTTCAACTGCTGTATCTAAAATACCTTTAAGGCCACAATCCGAACGGAGCACACAAGGCGGTGAATTACATTCTACAATTGGCTGGTCACCTTGCAGTATCCGAACAATATCGCCTACACGTGAATCAAGTGCCTGCGGATTCAGCTGAATACCGCCCCCTTTGCCACGTAATGTAATCAGCCAGCCCTGTTTACCCATAAAATGTACAATCTTGACCAGATGATTATGGGAAATCTGTAGATCTACTGCAATTTCTGCAATGGTATATGGCGTATTTCTTGGACGTGAAATATACATCAAGCTACGCAAAGCATAATCAGTGAATTTATTTAATTGCATGACCAGCCAGCTTTGGAAACAGGAAAATAGGACACTATCTTAGCCTGAAAGCTTCCCGAAAGAAACTTTCAGTACATTATATAAATCTTTATATTCATAAGATCAAAAACTTACCGGCGCAGTCACATCTACCTGGTCGCCTGCTTTATAGTGATTAAGCAGAATGTCTTCTACAGAGTATTCCGTCGGGGTTGGGTCAGGCTTGACCACAAATGTATAACTATTTTCTTGAGCTTCCTGAAAACTGAACTGTAATGGTTGTAACAGTTCCTGACCAGGAACATGGACACGGACTGAAATAAACGCGCCCGCATCAGCCGGAGAAATTGGCTGGCCATCTGCTGATTCTATGGTAAAGCGTTTACCACCTTCTACATCTTCAACCTGTGTAATCTTGAAAGGACGCCAGCCAGCCCAACCACCTTGATGCTCTGCCAGATTGCTGTATTTCTGTTTTTCCACCCCAATTAAAATATCTGCCAATTGTAAATAAGCCTGTTTCCATGCTTCGATCAATTCCGATTCAAATGGTACATCCAGTACTTCACTAATCGAATGCAATAAATTATCACCCACGATTGCATATTGATCAGGTTGAATGTCGAGGCTGACATGTTTGGTAGTGATGCGTTCAACGGCCTTAGCTAAAACAGCAGGATTCTCAATGTGCTCTGCATAAGCTAGTACCGCAGCAGCCAGTGCGCGTGGCTGGCGTCCTGTACTTTGATGGTCCAGATTGAAGACATTTTTTAATTCTGGATGGTTGTTTAGCATGCGTTTGTAGAAATAGCTGGTTAGTGCCACACCATTTTCACGCAGTACAGGAACAGTAGATTGGACCAGTTCGATTTGTTGTGAATTCATGTTGAGAATCTCAAGGTATCTAAAAAGATATATTTAAAATACATTTTTAAAAATTGTTATGCAATAGATTGCTCATACAAAAACCATATTTTTTTTATGGTTTAAGATAAGTGGTTCTAATTAAATATGAAATAATCATAAATAAAAGCGAAAAATTGTAGTTATATTGAATAATCTACTGTTAATTAAATTTAATCAGCCCATTAAGAATATAATTTTTATAACATGAATAAAAAAAAGAGGAGAGTAAAATCTCCTTAATTAAAACTATCTTAGAACCTGTAAAGCTTGCTGAATATCGGTTATCAGGTCATCTACAGCTTCAAGGCCAATACAAAAACGGACTAAAACACCCTCTTTTAGGTGGGTACATTCAAGCGTACGCATCTCTTTGAGCTGATACAGCATAACTAAACTGACCGGTCCACCCCAGCTAAAACCTAGCTTAAAGAGTCTGAGCTGATCACAAAATTTTCGTACTGACTCAAGATCATATTCAGGTTTAAAAATAACGCTGACTAGTCCGGCACTTTGTTTATCTATACAGGTTTCTTTCCAATATTGATGACCGGGTGAATTTTCATCTGCGGGATGTAATACCTGTACAAACTCAGGCTGCTGCTTCAACCAGTTCAAGAGCACGATGGTATTGGCAGACTGCTGCTGATAGCGAAGTTGCATATGAGCCAGACTGCGTTGTATCTGGGCTGCATCATCTCCAGAAATCGAGATTCCCTGAATGGCATGTATGCGAAACAGTTGTTGATATAGTTTCCGGTCACGTGTAACTACACTTCCCATTAGAATGTCAGCACCGCCACTTGGGTATTTGGTCAGGGCATGGACTGTCAGATCTACACTCAAATGCTCATCAGAGAAATCAAAAGCATTAAAAGCAAGACCGGCTCCCCAGGTATTATCTAGTGCAGTAAGTATTCCTGACTGCCGGGCTTTTCTAACCAGTCTTTTTAAATCTGGAAACTCCAGACTGACTGATCCTGCTGCTTCCAGCCATAAAAGTTTGGCCTTTGAAGTAGGCTGAAAACTTTCATGCTCCAGCGCATTATAAATTTTAATCTCAATACCATAACGTTGATGCAGATTGCGCAAATGCTCCATGTTTGGACTATAAATATTGTCTGGAACCCACACCTCATCCCCGTGACTTAAGAAACAGGAATTGACCAGATTAATTGCTGATAGCCCGCTAGGGGTAAGCAGACTGTGCTGTCCACCTTCAATCTGGGCAATATTATCTGCCAGGGTAAAAGTAGTCGGTGTACCGTGTGTGCCATAACTATAATCATATGCATCAGTCCAGTACCGGTTAAACAGGGCATCGGTGTTTTTAAAAATGATAGTGGATGCACGAAAGAGGGGAGGCTGCACTGTTTCAATATATTGAGGAGCTTTACGTGGTGCGTGAACTAGACACGTCTGTTTATTCTGAATTTTAGACATAATAAACTGGTAACGCTAATGTGGATTAAAATGACAGATAAAGTGATTTTTTCAGATTTTGCAAATGGATTTGTGAAAATGCGTAATCAATTTTTCACTTATCCAAAATTGGCGTCATTTTTGCAAATATTTGGCTAATATATTAATGATTGGTCAATACTATGAAAAAAAATTTAAAGGTCCATTATTTTCAACATATTGCCGGTGAGGGCTTTGGAAGTTGTTACAATTTTTTACGTCAGCATCAAGCCCAGATTAGTGCAACAGAATTTTTTGCCTTGCCTTTTAACCTTCCCGTAGATCTTGAGGCTCTGCCTGATATTGATGATGTCGACTTGCTAATTGTCATGGGTGGAAAAATGAGTGTAAATGATGAAGCACTCTATCCATGGTTAAAAGTAGAAAAGCAGTGGATTCGCCGTTATATTTCAGCTGGAAAACCGGCAATTGGTCTGTGTCTGGGCGGACAGTTGATTGCCAATGCGCTGGGTGCAAAAGTTAAGCCTAATCATCATCAGGAACTTGGCTGGACTACAGTTTATCGTAGCCGAACTGTTCCCAAAGACTGTTTTGCTCTACCTGCCCAGTTTGAAGTAATGCAATGGCATCGGGAAACATTTGAAATTCCTCACGGGGCTATCCAGTTAGCAGAAAATCCTGCGTGTGCCAACCAGATGTACCAGGTCGGAAAAAATGTACTTGGTTTCCAGTTCCATCCAGAAATCACTCCAAATACCTTGAGGCTTTTTCTGGATGATGATGAAGAGTTATCCATATTCAACGGTGATTACATACAGTCCGCAATACACTTAAAAAAATCGGTTTCCGAACAGTTTGTCGTGGGGAACTCTATTTTGAATGAAGCGATTCAATACGTATTGCGTAGTTAATATGCCAGTGCTCCTTAAATATCAAATAACCCAGATAAAATCAGGAAAATTGAAAAAGAGAATTGCGTAAGAGTTAAACAATCGTTATAATGAGCAACCCCTAAATTTGGGGCACTAACGGCGAATAAAGTCGTTAGGATCGTGACAGTCGTGGCATCGATCATGACCTTAGTGATTTTCACTGCCTTTGACACTTACCAATAGGTGAGGTGCGTCAAGGGTGATTCTTTATATATTTTGGCTTGGAGTTTACTGGTATGTCTAACCAGAGAATCCGTATCCGTCTTAAGTCTTTTGATCATCGTCTGATTGATCAATCTGCTCAAGAGATCGTAGAAACCGCTAAGCGTACTGGCGCACAAGTGTGTGGTCCAATTCCGATGCCTACTCGCATCGAACGCTTCAACGTTCTTACTTCACCGCATGTAAACAAAGATGCGCGTGATCAGTACGAAATCCGCACCTATAAACGTCTGATCGATATCGTTCAGCCAACAGACAAAACTGTTGATGCGCTGATGAAATTGGATCTTGCGGCTGGTGTTGACGTTCAGATCGCATTGGGTTAAGGCTTTCGGTTAATTAGCTCCTAAGTTAATTAAGCCGCTTTTTTAGAGGTTTACACACATGGCTATTGGTTTAGTCGGTCGCAAGTGCGGTATGACCCGTATCTTCACAGAAGCCGGCGTCTCTGTGCCAGTTACAGTGATCGAAGTTGATCCAAACCGCATCACGCAAATCAAAACGCTTGAAACTGATGGTTATCAAGCAATTCAAGTAACTACTGGTGAACGTCGCGAATCTCGCGTTACTAACGGTCAAAAAGGTCACTTTGCGAAAGCAGGCGTGGCAGCTGGTCGTCTGGTTAAAGAGTTTCGTGTTACTGAAGCAGAGCTTGAAGGTCGTGAAGTTGGTGCTTCTATCGGTGTTGATTTGTTCGCAGTAGGTCAGATCGTTGACGTAACTGGTCAATCAAAAGGTAAAGGTTTCCAAGGTGGTGTGAAGCGTTGGAACTTCCGTACGCAAGATGCTACTCACGGTAACTCTGTTTCTCACCGTGTTTTAGGTTCTACAGGTCAAAACCAGACTCCTGGTCGCGTGTTCAAAGGCAAAAAAATGGCCGGTCACCTAGGTGATGAACGCGTAACAGTACAAGGTCTTGAAATTGTATCTATTGACGCTGAACGTTCTGTTTTAGTTGTTAAGGGTGCTATTCCTGGTGCAACTGGTGGCGACGTGATCGTTCGTCCTACCATCAAGGCCTGAGGGGAAATAACGTGAATTTAAATACTGTTTCCGGCTCTGCTGTTGAGTTGTCTGAAGTTGCCTTCGGACGTGAGTTTAACGAAGCACTTGTACACCAAGTTGTTACAGCTTACTTAGCTGGTGGTCGTCAAGGCTCAAAAGCTCAAAAGTCACGTGCTGACGTATCTGGCGGTGGTAAAAAACCATTCCGTCAAAAAGGTACTGGCCGCGCTCGTGCTGGTTCTATTCGTAGCCCAATCTGGGTTGGCGGCGGTAAAACTTTTGCTGCTCGTCCACAAGACTGGTCTCAAAAAGTTAACCGCAAAATGTACCGCGGTGCAATGCAATGTATCCTGGCTGAACTTGTTCGCCAAGATCGCTTGGTTTTGGTTGAAGAGCTTCAGGTTTCTGCTCCTAAAACTAAAGAATTGCTTGCAAAACTGAACGACTTGAACGCACCTCGCGCATTGATCGTTACTGATGCGGTAGATGAGAACTTATATCTTGCAGCACGCAACCTTCCACACGTTGATGTGGTAGATGCAACTGCAATCGATCCTGTAAGCCTGATCGCGTTCGATAAAGTTGTAATGTCTGTAGCTGCTGCTAAGAAAATTGAGGTAGAACTCGGATGAACAACGAACGTATCTATCAGATTCTGAAAGGACCAGTCTTCTCAGAAAAAGCACAAGTTTTAGGTGAAACTGCTGGTGTTCAAGTATTCAAGGTTGCGATTGATGCAAACAAGCTTGAAATCAAAAAAGCAGTTGAACAACTCTTTGGTGTAGAAGTGGTTAAAGTAAACACGACTATTACTAAAGGTAAGTCTAAACGCTTTGGTAAAACATTGGGACGTCGTTCTGATGTTAAAAAAGCATACGTCACCCTGAAAGCTGGCCAAGATGTTGAAATGGCTGACTTGGGCGATACCGCTGAAAGCG